>Ga0136643_10002133_pt1 | contig 25292 bp, 11 predicted proteins | sample TergutLab28metaG_FD_96883 | JGI IMG/M metagenome (GOLD analysis project Ga0136643, IMG submission 96883) | Labiotermes labralis P1 segment gut microbial communities from Petit-Saut dam, French Guiana - Lab288 P1 (version 3) (version 3) | ecosystem: Host-associated > Arthropoda: Insects >... | reverse complement strand
GACGTCATATACCCGCGTTAATCTTGCTCCCAAAGATGCTGTGTAACACTTACACACAAATTAAAATAACAAAACAAAAAAATAGCAAATTAGTTATTATAAAATTTGCCCTTAGCGTAACAATAACTTTTTTCCGAGAATCGCGTTGTTTATGAGATAGTATGGAAAACTTCTGCAGAGATAGAGGCCACAAACGACAAAGTAATACAGCGCATATGATTTGCGTGCTAAGTAACTAAGGTTACAGACACACATTCAGAATATGTAATACTTATTGCTTTTCCATGGTAGCAATGGTTTCGCGAATGCGCCTGACGTTACGTTTGTGCGTACAATGTGTGTCTTTTTTACATTTTTGTGAATTTTATATAAGTTTCTTATTAAAATTTTTTAGATAAAAACAATATTTGTAAGTGAGTTGGCTTTCACTTCTCTGCCTTCCTTTGGGTTTTATATTACCAGTATGGGTATAATACTTTTAGAACATTATGAGCTCTTTTTATTTATGGATACATATATTACACTAATAATTCAAATTATAAAAGTAAGCTAAACATAACACTTACTTTTTATAAGAATTTTCTTAGCACTGTTAGTGTATTATATTGTACAAACGAGGTGCTACCCACTAGCTCCCGAGATTCTTCTGCATCAGCTCAGCCACTTACCGAAATTTCTATTCGCCCCCACTCCCTTCAGAGTGGTCCCCTTGTGCATTGATACAGCGATCTCAGCGGGATTTCCATGATCGGAAGCACTGCTGGTAGTCATTTCGTGTCAGCGTCATCACGTCCTGCGATTCGGTTTGGATCTCTTCAATGCTGTCAAAAGTCGCTCGTTGAGCTTCAATTTCATCTTCCGGATTAGGAAAAAAAAAATTACACGGGGTGAGATCCAGTGAATAGGGAGGGTGGAGGATGACTGTCGTGTTCGTAGAAGCCAAAAACTGCCGCACAACGAGCGAGGCGCGAGCACGAGCATTGTAATGATGCAGGGCCCAGGAGTTGTTGCGCCACCTGTCTGGACGTTTGCGCCGGATGTTTTCCCTCAGTCGTCTCAGAACTTCGCAACAGAGTTTTCCATTCGCCGCCTGTCCTGGTGGGACAAATTCCTTTTGCACGATGCCTTCAATTTCTAAACAACAAATCAACATTAATTTGACATTGCTCTGGAATTGTGCTTTCTTCGGTCGCGGTGAAGTTGTAGTCTTCAACTGAGACGACTGCTGCTCCGTCTCATGGTCGTATCTAAATTCGTCACCAGTAATGATGTTGGAGATGAAGTGGGAGTCGTTTTCGGCCTGTTCCTTGAGCTCAGTGCAGACAGCAATGCCGTATTCCTTTTGAACATTGCTAATCAGCCTTGGTACATGTTTTTCTGCAATGCGCCGCATGTTGAGCTCATAGGGACAAATTTCTTTGGCACGTTCCGTACAACGGTCCGATAATGTTGCATACGTCGTGAATCCTTCGTCTTCGGTCTTTCAGGAGAGCCTCTCACACTTTTGCGACATTTTTAGTCGTGGTTCCGGTCCAATCGTCCAGTACGCTCGTCATCATCGACAGACATCCGTCCATTCTTGAAACGCTTAAACCATTCGTATATTTGCATTTGGCCTAGGGAATTATCACCAAATTCTTCTTTAAGTATCTTGTGTGTTTCCGCTGCCGTCTTGCTGAGTTTGAAGTATAATTTGATGCAAATCCTTTGCTCTTTCACATCAGTCTTTTTTAGCAGTTCGGTACGGTCGCAAAACAGCACTATCAGGACGTCAAAAAATGCACTGAAAACACACACGTCCACACAGCACATACCGCTTGGCTGGTTCATGACATTTGGCGGCCCACAACTGTGCTACAAGCGGTTTTCTTGCGGCATTCAAATTTCGGAGACTTTTGGGTAGCATTTCGTGTTGTACAAAATGAGCAATTATAAGTATATATAATTATATTTCCGACATTACAAGTATACAATTGTGTTTGTAGTGTACGTCTACATTCCATATTTTATGTGCTGAAATTCACATTGCTCGCGTTCATTTCAAATGTGGCAGAAGTTTCCTGCACAGCAAAAAAGGTTCGACAGGCCTGATCTTCGAGATGTAGCTACCAACCCACCATCTAACAGCTCTTAGCCATACTGCTGTACCAATATTGAAGAACAGTGCTTGAAGACACATTACTGGGGGTAAACAGTAAAGAATATTGGACTGTTATCGATATTTTATCAATTTTGGATCCAAAAAATGGAATGTAAATTGTAAATATTTTATATACAAATTATATTACGTTCCATTTTGTCAGTCTGAGGTATTACATTAAATATCATTAATTATAATTAATATAATAACTCAGATTGACATATTTGATTCTGTTTTATATTATTTTAATTATATTATATTATTTTATTTTGAGTCTAAACACTTCATAAAAGATTAGCAATTAATGCTACAATTACATATATTCTTTCTCATTGCGTCTTTTTTAGTTTAACAGCCTGAAGACGACGTAATGTAGGTCGAAACATGTCGCTCAATACAACATAGGGACTCTATTGTCTAATAAAGAGAGTTGTGCTGAGACTTCCTTACTCTTAAAGAACAAGCTATTGACAATTACACGGTACAATATTGGCCTATTATCTAGGGGGAAAAAACAACAACACTTGTGCACTCTGCATAGCTCCATTTCTCTCTTAACTTTCCCCAGAAAATATTTTTATCAAATGACGTCAGCAAACACTTACGTATCACAGATCAGTGTAACCAATGCAGCCCTTTAAATATCTCTCCTGTGTTGGCTTGGGATTTTCGTGATTGTGTGCAAAGTATATTTCTTTGTTTGGACTCTGAGCATTTCCTGTTTCCAGATTTTTGATGCACAAGCACTGAAGGCATCGCCGCAAAATGATTACTATTATCATAACCAAGCAACGTAGCCTATTTACATTTCACACAGTATGCTTCTTTACATATCGTTATTGTCAGAATGGCTGTATACATTAGCACTAAATGGTGCTTGGAAAAGAGAAATGTAAATGAATACCTACCAAGAAATATTATGTGGGATCCACTCGAATCCAAAAATGATCATATAACACCTGCAAAGATCCAGTATTTTCAGCTACTAAAATTAAACACCCAATGCTCCACCTTCACAGTTGAAGTGCTTGAGACTGCAATTATAATTGTCTTCTAATGGTCTCGACATATTTAACTTTATCACATTTAGCGCGTAGGTGAAGAGGCAAATTGATAAGTGGGGAAGTACAGAGCACGCAGCTCCAACCGTTTTCTCGCAGTTTCGGATATATTTTCCTATAATTCACAGGAGGCTTCAGTACAGATATTGTAGTCCCAAAAGAATAAATGTTTTTGGAACAGGTAAAACATTGCATGGCCATTCTGGGGTGAACCATGCAGTGGTTGCACCGTGCTGACTACAAGTGCAACCAGTATTGGGAACTCGGGTGTTAGGATACTGCATCCACTGTACACCAGTGGTTGGAATTCTATGACCCCCCTCTTCCAGCAGAAATATTTCGGTGATCCGTAGTTCATTAAATTCAATTCAGTACAAAAACTGATAAAAGGACTCTCACAAAATGGCAGTACAAGATTTGGCCTTGTTTCGATTCCCACCATGTTCACTTGGACTTCTCCTTTAATATTCATCAAGTCCATCACGTCCTCTACCGAAGGATATCGAGGAGACTCGTCATCAGGAGTCAAGTCAGTTTAAGCGCGAGGCTCATCTGTGATCTCTAATTCCGAGGTTTATTGAAGCGTTTCTTCAGCATATCCACATCAGCTTCAAAGGGACAGGTTAGCTAGAGAAGCCTATAGAGACGATCTATCTGCTTACGATCCAGTGAACATTTTGTTTTACTTCGGTTTTTGTTTAATATCCGTTTTTTCTGACCGCTGTTGCTCTCGGCTTCTTGGCATTGGTATTCACTCCAACTGCTGAGTAGGCTATATCATCACCATCGCCAGCATCATCATCATCGTCGTCGTCGTCATCATCATCATCATCGTTTTCGTCACAAATTGCGATATCTCCATTTTCTGCTTCAGTAAATTATGATTCGAAATAAGCAGTAACAAATATTAATTTAAAAATGTAATGAGCGGAAACACTGAACTGCCCCTGAAACACAGTGCTGCTTTGTACATCTACCAAAACAAGTAGACATTATTAGAACTACAGTGAGGATTGTAATTTTTTACTTCTCATTTTCCTTTACATTAACTCTTTCGGAATCCGACATAACGGACGACTTTATAAACTGTAAATACACAAAGGTGATGGGCGAGAAGGGGGCTAAACTGAACACGAAATATTTTACGCTTTGAACTTTAAATTCAAGTAAGGTTTAGTGACGTTTCAAAAGAAGTGCGTTATTAAGGCCGAGTTCAAATATACGAAGACAGAGCTGTCTAGAGGAGAGGGATTCGAATAGAAGACAGCACTGTCATTAGTACCACATTAAAATATGCAAACGTCTCTCTCTTCTTCTCCATTGCCACGCGAAAGGCGATGACGTTCTGTTCATATGCCATAAGACTATGACATGATTCGTGATGGCGATGAGAAATGGTAAGATTTTCAGTTTGTTTTGCGATGGTTGTTACTCCGTCTTCCTGTCATGTTTTGTTGCTTACATTCCAAAACGCGGTCTCTTGTCTGTCACTATGTGTCGTATAATACTTTATCATATACCGAAGAGTCACTTCTGTTGACAATACATGTGGTGACATCTGGACACATGACAGCGAAATATCATTTGTCTTAAATATGAGACACACCGCCCTGCTCTAGACATGACTGTTAGTTTTGGAACTGGCTCACTGTAAACATCAGCTACGATAACCCTTGTCACAAAAATATAATACGTCTCCATGAAAGGAATTTAAAAGATTATTTCTCATGAAAAGTAGCAGTTGAACTGCATTCGGTAATTCTATCAGCTCGTTTCTTCTACGAGCACGTTACAGCTTATCCGACGTGAAGAATATTCTAGCTTGTATTTATGTAACAAAACAACAAATTCACGTTTATGTGTATTTGCTGGTTTATTATATAAATATAATCATATTCATTAATGCAAGGATATGGAACATATAACATTCTACCTTTTTGGTGGGTTTTTATTTCCAAAGACATTTACTGTTTCAAGTTAAATATTTCGTTTCTGTTCCTCATAGTGAGCTATAATGCAGTTGCGTGCCCTCTAGAAGTGTTTGTGTGTGTGTGTGTGTGTGGTGGTGGGGGGGGGGGGAAGGAAGAAGTTAAACGGTCTTCGACCTTGATGTCTGTTTGCTGTTTTTAAAAGTGAAATTGGAAATTCCTTTAATAGGGGTAAAATTAAAATTGAAATAGTATGTTGGAAACGTACCTGACAATTGAAATAGTGTGCAGTGTAATAATACACATGAAAATTGTGCTTGCCAGAAGTTCATACTTTCCTTATTTGGACTAACTAACTAACTAACTAACTAGCTTACTAACTCCATAGAACGGAGTCCTTCTTGAAAAGCTAACAAGCCCTCAGCAAATCAAGATATTTCCCCGCGTTTTATGGAAACCGAAGGTTCATTACTGCATTCACAAGCGCCCGGCACCCTTCCCTACCCTGAGTAAAGTTAATCCAGTCCATGCCCCTCCCCCCATTAAACTTCTTGAGTAACCAATTTAATCTTATCCTCCCATGTAACGCTCAGGTCCTCCAAGTGATATCATTTCTTCGGGCCACCTCACCAAAATTCTGAAGGTAACTTCCTGGTTCCCCATATGTGTCTTTTTTATTTGATCCCCAGAATACTATTTGGCGAGGCTTACAGAGTATAAAGCTCCTCCTTATGTAGTCTTTTCCACCCCTCTGTTACCTCGTCCATCTTACGCCCAGATTTCCTCATCAGCACCCTATTTTCGAACACCCTCCGTCTGTGTTTTTCTCTGGACGTGAGTGACCAAATCTCACGTCAGTACAAAACAACAAAATAAATTATACTTCAGTATACATTAATCTTTGTGTTTTTGCGTAGCAAACCGGAAGACCAAAGGTTCTGCACCAAATGATAACAAGCACGCCCTCAATTCAATTTGCTCTTAACTTCTTCAATAATGAATTTTGTTTCCTTAGGAGTTTTCCCAAATATCTGAACTGTTCCACTCTTTCAAAAGATATTAGTACATTACTTATCTTTACGTTGTGATTTAGTTATGCATGCTACTCTCGAGATGTGACCATGTACTTGACATTTGACGTGTACAGTACATGTACAGACCGTGCACTTATTTTTATCAGAATTTACTTCTAGACCAGTTTTCTTATTAGCAGTCACTAAGACTTTTGTTTTCCTCGTTGTGGTATATATGCTTCCACCCAATATGTTAATGTCATCAGCACAAACCAATACTGATACGTACCTTTTAATTCAAAGCCCTCCTTGTTTTCCTTAAACTTCCTAACGGCATATTCTAAGGCAAAGGATAAAGGCAGTGGCCATAAAGCATCTCCTTTTTTTAAAAATATTCTTAATAGAAAACCTGCCAGACAAATGTTTTACTACACAGCCTCTGCTATAGGTTTCATTTAAACATATTTTTCTTAGCTTTACTAGTTTCAAAAATATACCAACTCAATAAGAATATTGTAAAAAGACTTACATCCTAAATAAATCATAGATTTTCATGAAGTCCATAAACATCTGATGCACTGCCTCATTGTATTTGGCGAATGCAAAATGTGTGATCAGTAGTTGACTTCTTTGATCAAAAGCCACATTAATGATCCCAAATAATTTCCTCTGCACATGGAATTCATCTTCAAAAAGGTAGTTGAATTAAATTTTTTATAGTTGACAAAAAAAAATATGCTTCCTCGGTCACTACACTTAATTTCATCATCCTTCTTATAAATAGGTCCAATGGTCGACTGCATCCACTGCTCATGAAAATCCTTTATATTCCAAGTAGAGCTGATGAGTTTATGGATATCAGAAATAAGTGACCTATTTCCCGCTCTAATCAGTTCTGCTGGAATTTGAACAGTACGTGGGTTAATTGTGTCTTATTATCTTTTCAATAAGCGTTTCAACTTCAAAGGCACTGGGCTCAGGCACTAGTGGCTCTGCTGTATGTTTTTCCGTCTCTGACAACATTGATCCAACTTATATTCAATAGTTGAGAAAAATGATTCCTCCACTTACTCATTATTCTGTGCGTGTCAAGAACCTGATAAACCTTATCATTCTTTACTATATCAGTTATACGCTGGTAACCATTCTTAAAGCCATTGATGTCCATATATGAATCCCGGATATTTTTTGTCCTTACTCTTTGTTTCAAGCTCATTAAATTTAACTTCCAGATTTCCCCCTGTTTGTTCATGCAATACCTTCTAGTTTCAAGGCTTACATTTTTCAGATTATCTACATTACTTTGGTTTGTATCCTGTAACCACTGCATTTTAGATTGCTTCCTTTGATCTAAAAATTGTTAACATTCTTCATCATACCATGGTTTAGGCTGCTTTCTTTCATACCGATCTGGACTCTTTAGCTGAGATTTTGGTGTTTTCTTTAATGTTTTTCCAAGCCCTATTTATATCATCGTTATCATTTAAGTTTTCCAAAGCTGCAAACCTGTTCAGATTTTAATCTGATGCTCTTTCCTAACTTCCAATTACCAATCGAATCTTTCTACATCCAGCTTCAGTGATGCTTGTTTACTCACCAACAGCCTTTCCCTAACTTTTGTAATCACCAGATAATGACAAGAATCACAGTCAGTTTCCCTGGGGAATCATTTATCAAGTTTACTTGAATGTCATTTCCTATTTATTAGTACGTGATCGATCTTATTGTGAGTTCTCCTATCAGGAGCGTTCCAGGTGTATATATGAATGTTTCGGTGTGGAAACATCTTTTCTTCTTAATAACTAGATTTTTTGATGTGGCAAAGTTTCCGGCTGTTATAACTTCATCGTTACTATCTTCATGTAAACTCTCATTCTAAGTTGCTGGTTTGAAAATACACCATCTCCTTAGTTTTGCACTAGAATCTAACGGAATTTTTATTTGGTACTGAGGAAAGTGGTCGAACACCTGCTGTAATTCTTCATAAAAACTGTCTCTTGAGAAATCACGTTTCTCCTCAGTTGGTGCATGCCCATTCAATGACAAAATTATATTAAGCCAAAGACCTCTTAACACTATATATGGTCTCCTATCACTAACAAACTCTACTCTCTTAACTGCTAACACTCTTCTCTGATGTACAAAAAATCCTGTTCCTAACTTATGAATTTAATTTACTTTTCAATAAAAAAAAGTACAATCCCTTGCTTATACAGTGCCTTCCTTGTCCCACATAACCTCCTGTCCACCCACTGAATCTCATCTATACTTTTCTAATTACCTACCCACTGTATTAAATGACTCTGACCCATACAGGCTTCTCACGTTTCATGTGCCGAATCTCATGTCTCCTTCCCATTGCCTACATCGCGCCAAAGAATCAAGCAGAGTCCTGGGTTTTTGTGAATTGTTTGTAATATGGCCAGTTTTAGAGTGAGGATTTTTTAACACCTCGCCGCCCAAACTGGAGAAGCACCCCTTGTCTGCTGTCCGCGACTGTTTATTCAATGTATTCGCAGCTACCGTCCTATTGGATGCCGTTCCTCTATCCGCAACCTGAGGGCGCGCCACGCCGAGGAGACAGAGACCCACTTATAACACTTACTTGGACTAGAGTTTCAAATCTTGATTTGTTATTATTATTATTATTATTGTTTATCGCCTTTATGTAGGGCGTTTAAATTATATACCTGAAACTAATCATTGTTATAGGTATAAAGCTTTACAGCTATTTTGTAGTTACAATTAACGGCACATGTATCATTATTTTCCTTGCTGAATGTTTTGTATTTTGACATTATTACTTTCCGAAGTTTTGCGCAGTGCCAAATAGGGCTGTTTTCTGTAGTTCCTTGATTTCGTGCTTTTCCGGTGTATTATTATTATTATTATTATTATAAAGTAAAGGAATCCATGTGATTAATTAACCAATCACGCCATAAATACGTACGGAGGGAGTGGAAATATAGCTCCCTGCAGTCTTAGAATTGACAGTAGACGAAGAAGACTGGTGAGCTTCTGGCATTTGTGGATTATTTAGCGGTGCTTTGAGCAGTAAAGACTATATATAGCAGGATAGTTTGTAAAAATAAAGAAGCGATTGTGGCGTACTTAAAGTACTGTCCGGATATTCGCTGGGAAGAAGTGGGGGAATATCGAAAAGCCTGTTAGAGGAGTCAGGGTTCCAGATGAGGTCCGAACTGGAAATCACCCAATACATATCAGAAAAGTCATGGCTTAGACCAGCTTTCTTGGTCCTTGATCACCCAGCTCTTAACAAGTTTTGTGACATAATTATGTATTGGCACAAGGTATGTTTCAAATGATAAAGTAAAAATATTGTGTTTTTAAACTTGCAATTTGTACATAAAGCATGGAATGAATAACGTCAAGATATTATGTAGTCGAATTTTAGAATGTCATCTTCCAAATCAGTATCTGCAATACTGGTCGTTTTATACAATAAGTACTAACTCGTCTCTGTCAGCTCACAGAATACTTAAGTCGACATAACCTCATCCTTGCGTCCCATCACACCACTTGAAAGTGTTACACCTGTTCATGCCGATATGAATGACAAGACGATTTTCACGTATCTCGAGTTTCAGCCAAGCAGTTTATAATTATAACATTACGTTTCTCGACTTGCCACCTCGGCATGTTTTTTTAACCTTTAAAATGAAGCGTGACTGAAATGCATCTTCGTTTAGGCGGCACATTTGATTCGTCACGGACTCCATACATAGTTCACTTCAAACGAATCCCTCTGCTTGTGCAGTCACGAATCTTACACTGCAGAATGTCATGTCGAATAAGCTAAAATACTTCCTATGCTACTTTAAGACATGTTAATGAACTTCATGATTTGCTGGATTTTATTCGTGAGAATTCAAAGAAAGAACCCTCTGTTATTGTCTGTAAAGGTAAAGCAGTCCCGTTACATGCCTGGAGTGACCCAGAGGGTTCCAGGAAGTTAAAGTTCCCAGATTTCATGACAACGGCACAGGATGGTGGCAAGGTTGTCAGCCTTACGCACCGGCTGCCTTTACCCCCAGGAAATGTTCGTGGTACTCGTTTCTGTTAGAGGCTGAGTCGACCCCAGGGCCATAGTGCGATCGGAAGGATTTTATGTCAATAAAAAATTCCAATGACACCAGCTGGAATCGAACCAGCGACCTTCAGATTTGTAGCACAGCACCTTAACCACTGTGCTGCCGCGGTCCCCATTATCGTCTGTAAACTTTAAAATTATCCGTGAGCATTTATCGGTCGGTTTATACGAGAATTAATGTTTTCATTCCGGGGAATGTGAATGTTCGTCTGTTCAGGGATATTATGTATGTGGTCTAGTGCAGAGTGACCTACGTTTCTGAGAAAACTGCTGCCTCAATATTTAGGTATACCATCGAAATAGAAGCTGCGTGTTTCTCCACAACTTTGGTAACAATATGCGGAACCACAGAGTGTTAAACAAATTCTAAACAGACCTGTATGTAACTAATGTTGCTAAACAAACGTGCCAACGAAGGTTTTTTTAAAACAAAGTAAACATTAAATGGATAATACTTAGTCCCGATTGGTTGGTTATTTATGTGTATGTGTATGTGTATAAGTGCATGTAGGTACGTGAGTGGGAATATACTATGTACTACACCCACACGTTCCTTTATTGTTTTTCAGTATGCACAGTACAGAAAGATGAACTGAACTCAATAATAATAATAGTTTACTTAAATAAAATGAAGTTATAAATGACCGTATTGTTGGTATCATCCAGCGTTTTTAGAATTTCGTGATTTATTTTTTCTACATTTTTTTTTGTGGCGCTGCGGTCCAACGCGGGCCATGGCCTCTTCATTCTTGAGATTTCTAGATCACACACACAACGACGCACAACAGTCGGTAGGACTCCTCTGGACGCGTGATCAGCTTGTCGCAGAGACCTCTACCTGACAACACACAACACTCACAACAGACAGACATCCATGCCACCGGTGGGATTCGAACCCACAATCTCAGAAGGCGAGCGGCCGTAGACCTACGCCTTAGACCGTGCGGCCACTGAGACCAGCAATTTTTCTACATACTCAAAATATTTTTCACTGAGAGAAGTTGTGCGTATATTCTAGGACGTTCACATAAACGCTTCACAGCTGGTACCTTAACTGTTTTATCCAGTAAAGAGAATTCTTGTGTCACTACTTAAACAATACAGGCAACGTAGTCTAACATAACATTGTGGTGTGTGCGAGTAACCACTGGTGCAACTGAAACGCAACAAAGTGTTATATGTGTAGAGTTGAGTTACATTTTTCTAGACATTAATATAAAGATGATCAGTGTTGCACATAAATGCTTTTACGGCAAATTTATGTCGCCGGCAAAAACAGAAGGTTCTAAGGTCTTAATGTACAGTGTTCGACTTTTTTTTCGACTTTAATCAAATTTGGAGATTCTAGACAGATTTTAAGAAAAGTCTCCATTATCTAATTTCACGAAATTCCATTCAGTGGAAGCCACACTGACACATGGGGACAGACGGACTTGACGAAGACAATGGACGCCATCCGCGACTATACGAACACGCTCAAAACTGCATAGCTATTTGCATTAATCAGACGTTCCCAACCATGCATGGACTTGGGTACCTGCTATACACACAAGATACATAATCTTTTTACCTAACGCTATTTATAATTCCGTAGACTATGTGTGAAAATTTAACTTCATTTGGGTGGAGTTGCGTGCATGGAATTTAAAAACGATCAAACAGTAAAACCGAATTCAGTTGTCGAGATTTTCTGTTTCAAAATTGAAGTGCAGAAAACCAAGATTTTTTTAAATCCCTCAAAACTGTCATTATTTTAAGTCAATGTCTTTTGGAAAGAATGCACAATTTACCATAAGTTAACGCAGAAAAGTCTGTAAATTTACAAGGATTATGACTTTATGACAATACCATACAAATCAATGGTTCTGGGCCGTCCATCATTCGAAGCAAGTACTGAAGACCCAATTATATAAAGCAGTGACATATCCATTAACTAAGCTCCGCTGGGTTTTATTTACTTCTTACCATTTCGTTGTTAATGACACCGTATCAGCCGCAAAATTTATGTAGCACTGAACGAAGAATGGTGTGTTCTTTACGAACGAAATATCGAGAAATATTTCAGACAAAGTGTCCGTAGTTTATTGCAAGGCATAGCGTCTAAAATTTTAAGTCTACTGATCAAATCGTCTGGCGGAAGGGATAACGTAGACGTTATAGTGACTTGCTATGGATTGGACGGTCCGGGGATCGAATCACGGTGGGGGACGAGATTTTCCGTGCCCGTCCAGACCGCGTCCAAGGCCCATGCAATATACTGCCGCCTCCTCTGCGTGCCTGCACAGGCATGGCATGGAGTGATATTCACCGTATAGTCACTTAAGATACTGCGTTCATCAACAGACTCACGTTGCATAAATGTTTTACACAAACTTTCCTATACTCGTCACTGATCTCTCTTCACTCATTCGTGGCAAATGGGCAGTCGTATTTCTGGTGGCCTGTTGTAAGAGACGTTCGCTCTAATATCATTCATAAGTACCAAAATATGCATATAACAGAAGTTAAAAGTTATATATAAGCTTTTAATTTCTTTTATGTGCATATTTTGGTATATATGTATGTTTATGGAAGCAAGAAAATGCATGAATAATACCAAATTCGCCTCTGAAGCCTGTGATAAGCCACGAAAAGAAAGTGCCAGTCATCGGCCACTTAAAACCCGATAACTTTTGAACGTATGTTGCAAGTTCATTCTGCGCAATCTGTGACATCGGGTAAGGAAACGCATGTCTGCCATGGGAAGCTATTGTCTGCAGACCACAACGCTGCGCTGCAACGCGTTTCTGCAGTGTAACGCAGTGTTGCCCCTCTCGTCCAGTAAGTAGTACGTCACTACCACAGAACACAATCTGGTTGTTTGCAGGCAGACACACTACTTTTTATTTCTCGGCTGAGTGGTTCTGCATCTAGTGAGCAGGAACAACTGCTTGTCGTTGTGTTCAGTTTGTTCAACAATACACACTTTGGTTTTAGAAACTAAAACTAACATTACATCCTATATACACTCTATACCATTCCGCAACTGCACAAAAAAAAATGAATGGGTTAATTGAATTAGATTTAATTTCTGGATGTTTCAAATCACAAATTTTACGAGAGATCTTTCAGCATGTCATTTTACTGGGTTGCTATTTCATATTGTTTTAATGCAAATTATGTGATATGACATTATATAATATGATATGATATGATATGATACATTTGTTACCTGCAATTGGGTTGACACCCGGTGGCGGTTGTACAGTATACAGTTACACACAAACAACACATATAACAACACAAACACAAACAATACATAGAACAACACAATAAATAACTGGGAAGAGTGCGGGCCGTGCCCCGCCTTTGCGATTTATACATTGGTATTTGCCTTACAACTGAGGAAAAACACGGAAAAACCTCAGTCAGTGTAGCCGAAGAGTGCCAGTTGGCAATTCTAAGTCAATTTTCTCACTTTCAAAAGAACATCTTATGAATGGCACGGATTTTTTATTCACTTTTTGACTGTACTGAGGCCATTGCAAATATGTAAATTATACTGAAGGAAAAACTATCTGAACAACTAAAAGATATGAAAAATAACATTGAAAAAGTGCATATCACAATTTGGCTCATAAAATCTATCTATACTATCGCTGTCTATAATGCTGCACGTTATAATGAAGTAAATGTACAGGAAATGAAAGTATAACATTCAAATTATTAATGACTACAGCTTTTATCTAAAAAATTCTATGTTCGTAAGCAGCTAAAATGCAAAAGTGTTTAAGCTAACGGTTAAACGTCTGGCTTGAACTGCGAAAGTTGCCAGTTCGATTGTCTTTCTCAGTACAGGCTGTCTTAATTGGGTTCGTTGATTACCTTAAGTGTCGAGAAACTAACTTATGGAAGAGTGGGGCATATATCTACGCATTCAACCTTAACACAGCTGGATGGATATGAGCGTTCAGTTGGCCCTGTCGGGAATCAAACTCTGGTTCCTAGGTTGCCCAGCCAGTAGCTAATGAATTGTGACTAGCCCTGAAAATAGAATACAATCACCTCCTGTTGAATCCTCTACAGCCACAATCACGCAATTTTTCCATCATAACCTACGGTGTAATCAGTAAGCACAAATGTGTGCTTAAGGACCTAAATAGAAAATTGTGTAGTGTAATGGAGTTTTCATTCGTTTTTAAGGAGAGATGGGCCGGATTAGCGTATTCGGTATAGCGAATCGATAAGAGCTGGACTGCCCTGGTATCGAATCCGACATTCCGCAACTGTCCAGACCGGCCCTGGGGGCCAGCCAACCTCCTGCACCGGGTCTCCTTCCCGGAGGGCGGCGTCGGAATGTGCCGTTGCATTGATCACCCACCCCCTTCTAGCACCGAGGTTAAAGAAAAGTGTAGGTGTACTTCTACTCCCCGCCTGGGCCTTCATGGCCTGTTCTAGGGTAAAATTTTAAGGAAAGGTCCTATAGAATATGCCGATCCCAATGGCCGAGCTTTCTAAGGCGTAGGTCTGCGGCCGCTCGCCTGCTGAGATTTTGGGTTCGAATCCCACCGGGGGCATGGATGTGTGTCTGTTGTGATAGTTGTGTGTTGTCAGGTAGAGGTCTCTGCGTCGGGCTGGTCATTCGTCCAGAGGAGTCCTACCGAGTGTGTTGTGTCGTGATGTGTGATCTAGAAACCTCGTGAATGAGGAGGCCCTGGTCCACTTGGGGCTGTTGCGCCAAAGACTAACAAACAAACTATAGAATAAAAACGATACTTTAAAATGGAACTGAGTTGTTTGTAGCAGAAGTGTCTTATTTGTTTATTCTTCATATGCTACAACGACAATGTCAGTAGTTCAGAACACAAATCGGCTAATAATGGAATTATTGGAATGATTCGTGAATAGCGAATTGGAGAGATTATGAATGGCAGTAACAATGGCATAATTTGAAGCACTATCCAGGCGCTTGCCTGAAGTAGAAAGGACAACCACGAAATCTTCAGTTAGGTTATCCGGTCCTCGAGGCGAGGTATAAAAAAAAGACCCACTTAAACTCTCGGTTGTTAGGTTTACTGCAAAAAAAAACAGTTCTTTTAAACAGAGATTGTGTGCGGTATTAACAGTTTATACGGCTGTGGTAAATATACGTGCCACTTGCTGTAACAAAAACTCTTTATATTTCTCACACACAGTTCTTATGCTGGTCTACGGCGATACTCAAAACCAATAGGAATTATTTCCTGAAACTTCATTAACTCGAGGAAATTTTTAATGCAAACTCGGTGTGTTTAATATGCTAGAAGCTATCCTTTTACAGGACTTGACTGGCCCCTAGGGCTCCAAGAGTTTGAGGCTCCCAGAATCAGCACGTGAATGTGGTAAGGTGGTAAGGTTTTCAGCTCTATGCAATGGTCGCTTCTACTTCTCAGGATGTATGTATGTTAGAGGCCGAGACGCCCCAGGGCCATTGAACGGCCGGCGGTATTAAGTCAATGAAGAACCCCAATGACCCAATCGGGGGTGGAACCTGCGACCTTCTGGCTTGTAGCTCAGTGCCTCAACCAACTGGTGTTTAATATAAGATAAGAACAAAACTTTTAAATTTATTTTAATTTTTTTAGTCTGAAAAGCCTTAAGTTACGTGATTTCAGTAGGTTACCATATTTTTCTGTAACATACTCTGTAGAGTGGTTTCCACTCTGTATAGACAACGTGCATATTTCAATTAGTACCCGTGTGCCCTTTAGCATCTGCGTCCAACTGGCTTCATTATAGTTTCGACGTAATTTCTTGTTTCGTCTTCTCCACTTTCCTCATCGATTCAATCACAACTTGATACTGGCTTAGTGACAATGTAAACGATCGGTTGCTGCGACCACTGGCCATCTCGTTTGGCTATCACGCGTCTGGATTCAGTTTCCGTCTACTCCAATAATAATTAAAACTGGTCATCCTATACTTTTCTTAACTATGTTTTGTATCTTTGCTTCTTGCGAAGATTTATTACGTTTTAAAGCTGAAAATACACATTCCTGGAAATAATATGAACTAGCTAGCCCGAAGATAGCCACTGACTGACTGATAGGGTAGAAGAAGAAAAGTAGGTACGTCATTTGACGCTGCTGGGACACGAGGACACGATTACGTGTTTTGTTCGTCGTTCAAAATTAAATGCAAAGCAACAAATTTTCAAGTCGTCCTTGCAGTTTTTGTCGCTCATATGGAAGAAGTTTATTATATTTGATAATCAAATTTCAGCCGCTCAGTTTGCTTCAATAAAATTTTTCTGAATTCTACTTTGGGAATATCGTGTACAGATAAATGGCGAACAGGAGAGCTCAGCTTGGTAACAAATCTCATTAACATTACACTGCCATAAATGTGTTCCTCGCAAAATACTTGTTCAGCAAGTCATAACACTTACTTCGTTTTAAACTGTTTGTTATTCTGAAGGGGAATCCAGAACAAAATGAAAAATGCGATTTGCAGGGAAACCTTTCAAGTGGAGATACTGTGTAACTGTTAAGCCGTAGTTGGTAATATTTCAGTGTGCTGAGAGAGATATTTTATTTTCCACTAATCTCGCAGGAAATCCAAACTTTTAAACTCCAACACTTGGAGAAAATTTAAATCTTCTGCAACGTTGCTACTCTTTCACAATGTGTGCCTTTTCATATTTTCAAACTCGAATTATTCTTCAGCTAATTATTTCAATTTGTGTGCGTGTGTACACAAATAGGTGGTGATTACATCAGCTAATCAGGCTGTCAGTGCTTCCTCACGTAATAAGAGCATTATGTAGGAGATTTGTTTCCTGTCTAACACGAGTAAATAGAGACGAGCCCTTGGATCCAACCATCCTCCTGATTCAACTGGTATTGTGTGATAATTCGAAGGGGATAAAGCATTCGGAGACGCGAAGCTGGTGTTCACAGTGCAAATTGTATTGTGGTCCAACTATAGCTCTACACACAGCTTCACATTAAAACCGAAACCTAAACTTTGTTTAATGCACAAGAAGACAAAATCGAAAAATGTGTGTGAGAGATTTTGTTAAACAATTAAGGGTCCGATTTTGTAAAGACACTTAGCTATGTGCTTCACTCTCGATCACTACACTTTAGATACGTTGTAATGTACTGAGTGAAAGAAAAGAGTCAAATTGAAGCACTTTTGTAGTCGTAGTAGTTAGTAGTAGTAGTAGAAGTAGTAGTAGTAGTAGCAATAATTAAAAACACATGTAAGCAAGAAGCAACCTATTTGTGCAAAATGCATACACTGTTTTAGAGTATTAACCACTACCAGGGTTACACACTTATGTAGACCTAATTCAAGCTGAACGGATGACAACGGAATGTGAAACATGGGAAAACTCTTCCAACTGTCCGCAGGCACACAGCCACTCATATAGAGAATTTCACTGACTTCGTCGCGTTACATATACACAATAAAGTAAACGTCTGTAATTAAGAACAATGACTGACGCATTTGTGAAACACGGCAATGGATCAAGAAGATATGTTTTCTTATGACTGTGCATTTGGTAGTGATGTACCAGACTCTAAAGACGGAGGCAACACGTTCCTCTTAATAATAATGAGTAATAACGTATGATGCTAATAAACCTGTAATTGTATCTTTTGTTCGGTATGCAGAAGTAATATAGCACAATGATAGTACATCTGTAATTGTATCTTTTGTTCCTTATACAGAAGTAATATAGTATGATGGCAGTACATAAAACTGTGTCTTATGTTCGGTACAGAAGTTCCTTCAAAGCAATAAAAACCATATTTCGTTTACACATAATATGACAGTATTCTTTACATCGCGGGGGACAAAGACGAATGGCACTATATACCATTAATAACTTGTCATGTGTAACCCACGGGGAGACATAAAACACTGCACGGTTTGTAACAGATGATGATTAAATTGTTTTCCTGTCTTTCCAAAAATAATTCAGTCGTCGTATTCTCGCTAGGACCATTAACCTAAGTCCTGATATTGCCTTTAGATTCATCCACAACACGACAAGAGCTTGTGCCAAATTACTTTCTGGGACCAACATCTTTCTCAGTGCCTAGACTACCAAAGCAGAGACAAAATTACAAAATTTACAAGGGCTGTAAATAACGTTTTTCGAAATTCTTCTCGATAACACTTTTATATTTGTTTTAAAAAATTAATCCAGTAGAATTTCTCTTAAAGTAATCCAATTTTTGGTGTATTAATTAGACATGCACAGCCAATAGTGTAGTCCAGTATAGGCGAATGGTCTTTAACGAATAAAATTTTTCGTTTCCAGCACGTTTACGAGCATTCCACTAACAGAACCACTTGCAACACCATGAAGAAAGCTGAGCAAGGAATCATCCTTGTACATTACTTGACTAATCGATTCGCTGTGGTCAGGAATTGAGCCTAGCTCGAAGGCCAGGGATGCAGTATATGTCCCAGGATTAGATGTATCTAGTGAACTCAGCAGAGTAGCGTTCAAAACTTTTGTGCTTAACTGATGATGAAAAGCAGAGCCATCCTCCAAAACGTTATAAAAAAAAAACAAGAAAACGGAGAATGCCAAACACGTTCGAGTATGCGTGTTTCTCCTCAGTAACACATAATCCTAAAAATGTTTACATTTATCATAAATCGTGTTTGAGGTCAGGATGCTGATAAGAATATTTTGAATCTAAAGGGGGGGGGGGGAAGTGGCGTCAGTAGTTCCATACATTTTACTCTTTATCTAATATTGCTGGTGTGTAAATTAAGAGAAAAATATATCACGCATGGGAATTGTAAAAAAGCACGTACAGTATTTGGAAACATACGGATGGAAGGCAGGTTGAATTAAAAGCCGAATTTTAAGAAACAGGCTTTACAGGATGGAATGGATTAAATCAGTTTAGGATAAAGGTCAGTGATACGTTTTTGTCTGTCTCTTGGTTCTACAAAAAAAAAAAGGGTAATATAGTTGTTATCTAAAGGAACATGTGGGTGCACGGAAGGACTCTGCACCATGAAATAAGTCAGCAATTCTAAGTAACGGCAGTAATTTTACAGTTTCTTGTTTTCACTTGTTGAGCCTCAAGCATGTATTTCCCGAAACACATTTGCTAATACCATAATTTTTCATTTGATAAAAAACAGTAGCAAAATATAAAGACAAAGAAAGAAGACTACAAACTCTGAATACAGTGTGCCACATGACAACACATACGTGCTCGTTGCTGGGGAGAGAACGCCCACATAAAGCTCCTGAGCCAATGGCAGCTCTGTAAGACAAAATATAGTTAAAGTACTCAGTTCGTCCGCCAGTTAGCAGTGATCAGCTTCTTCTCGGCAGCGGAAGGAGACTGCATGTCCGTAGTGCCACACGTGGAGTGATAGTTAGCTCACAGTGCTTCTGTCGGATACAGAGCAGGTACCGTTGTTGTAGTTGTCCTGAGGTAATGCGGGCGGAAAAGGGAGGGTAAAGGAAGGGAGACGAACCCAAAAGAAATTTTAATAGGCGTTTATGTATGTATTTATTGATGTTTTATTCATAGCTTATTTATTTATAGTTTATTTAATAATGGTGTCAGTAACTCAGAACATGTGTTGTCGAATAAAAGCAAGATTAGTAAATAAATAAGAAGACGGTGGAAGGAAGTTTTCGCGGGATAATATAGACGTGCATGGAGTGGTTCAGTAAAACCATGAAAGACTTCAGGCTAGCCAGATATCGGGCAGAGATTTGAATCCATTACCCCCTCCCTAGACTAAACTCCAAAGTTAAGTGAAAAATGAATTGTTTAAAATCAAGCTGGAGATAAAAATTGTTAAATAAATAATTATAATAACCATAAAATATATCGTATATTATACGTATATATAAGTATCATAAATATATATACATAATTATAAATATCGTTGAAAAATATGTAGTCGTAATCAGAAATAATTTGCCATATTCTTCATTCGGCAAATCTAGCAACTCAACTGTTATCTTAATGATTTACTCGTATTTGTTTCAGATAGTTTTACTCTGTAATAACTGACCTTTGCACCTACATACACACTTTTCCTTAAGTTTCGCCATTTCAACCCAACTGCATTGTACGCAGAAAAGTTGAGACACGGCTAAAAGCCGATAGCCGAAGTTACACCTTGGATCGACACTGCATGCTGCATGAAAACTGAAATTTGCTCAGGATCATGGCTTTTCTCATATGTCACACGGTTTTACGCTAGACGTGTCAATGTAATTTTATTTACACATATAAGCAAAGTACGAACTTCCCTGGGCCTACTGTCACGAAAATCACAATTTCTTCTCAGCATGAATAATTCTTACATAGAATGTCGCCCAAATGGGACAATAAATATCGAAATTACCGATAAAAATCTACTGCGCCGATTTACGTCAAAGACACTATGACTAAGTAAATTTTGTCCAATTCTGAAGCAACACGTAGAAACTAGTGTGAACGGTCATTTACGCCGTTGAGGAAAGCCAGGCTGACTTCAGAGATTTACATAGAACATACAGCTCCTTGGCAACATTAGGTGAAGATCTTTAGTCACTTACCGCCGAATCAGTCCAGAAATATCGAAGGTGCGGGTAAAAATTCATTTACGCCCCTAAGCGAATTATGATTCACTGAGCTGATTTTCACGAAAATCGCGTTTTCTGGACTATGTAAAGAACTCCTATAACGAATTTATTGAAAATCGATAAGGGTTTACTCCCTGATAGGTCTAATGGTCGCAGCCGGACAGACGGACGGAAGGACATATTCTCAACATAAGTTAGTTTCTCCCTTCGCAAATACGTTTAAAGGGCTCCTCTTATAAAATTACGTAATATAAATTACGTATTTCAAAGTTTATTGTTACGAAGCAAGTGGGTTCACGTGACGACACTTTTGATTTGTATTGGAACGTGCCACGTTCGAATTTAGTCTGGGACACAAGATTGCATTCAATAATGTTCCTCGGCGTTTCGCGGTCTCTCCAACCTTGAGAAACGGTGAAAAATGTTTAAGCTTTTCCTGTTCACGGCATTAAGACGTATAAAGGGAGCAAAGGTACAGCTCCTATCATTCTTGACTTTAACACTAGGTGGAGGTAAGTGATTAACTTCACGCACCGGCCGCTTTACTCCCGGGGAAGAACACCAGTGCCCATTAAATAGGAAGCTTCCTGGGCCCCAGAGCCTATTTGGACCTTTTGGAGAAAATAAAAGTCTTTTGCTTTTACTGGCATTCGAACTCCAGATCCTCCAGTCCGTGGCCGAGTCACTATGCTGATTGTCCTCTCCCGACTCCTCGTGCAAATATCAGGATAGTATTTCAAAGCAGGCCACGAATACTTCTTTCTGTATTCCGTCTGATTACTCACTAAGCCATCCTAAGTCACGACGCTGTCTCAGTTAGAAAGAGCGTAAAGTATACGAAGATATAAATCATAATTATTGTCAATATCATTGTGTATGGTGAATGAGAAACACATCATAAAGAAAACCATGTCATGACTCGAAGTTATATTACAAATATGTACGTAGCTTGCAACAGTAGTTTCTATCGACAGCGACTGCCGGCTAAGGTGGCTCGCGTTCGGGGATTTCCAGGTTCGAATAAGAGTACCGATTTCTTTTGTGGTGTTACCCTCTATAATCCATGCAAATGGAAAGATAATACCTAAAACTCTGCCCTGGCTGCTTCATTTTATGTATATCCATACTACAGTCACGTCAATAAAGAAAGATACGTGTATAGCGTATAGATCTAATGTGTGTGGTTGAGGAAGCAGCTTTAAACAAACCACGAAACACAACCGCCACGAAAACACTGTAAAAGGTGAAGGTAAGCGCAGATGTAAAAGTGCCTACTTTGAAGAAGACGTCCCGGTGTGTTATGTAACCGTATAGTATCTTATATTCAGTCAAACACGTTATTGTAAGTAAAATTATACCACGTACATGAAGTTGCTAAATCTTAATTTATATAATTTTCTTGAAATAGAGTGTTGTGCTTGACTTTATTCGTTGGTGTACAGTAAAATGTCCATACACATAATTAAACATGAGGCCACGAAAGCATATTCGGGTTGGAAGTATAGCTAGCTCCATGCATTCTTAACCTCGGTGTTATATAGAAGGGAGCGCTCAGCTCCACGCCCAGGCCGCTTTTCCATCCAGTGAACGAGCTGCCAGTGGGAGGTTGAGTGGGGTGCGGAACCGGTTTGAAAGCTCTGGAGAAGAAAAAATTCACTTCACATGCGGGGATTAAATCACAATGCTTCATACGTTGAGCTACCAAACCAGTCACTATATGGAGATGAGTTACGCGAGGTACAAAACGGATAATTATTTATTTTTACCAACAAATGAACACATATATACATATTAAATTATATTACAAACGCTCCTGTACGTTTCGGTGCTTCTGCACCAACTTCAGGGAGCTTTGATATTGTGTTTGCTAAGTTATAAAAATATTAAGATTATTAAAATTACATAAAACAGTATATCGTTTTATGATAAAATCTGTGCTGCTGATAAAATGTGGCAGTGGCTGCATATGCAATTCAAAAGTCTGTAATGAATAATATGAAGTATAATTATGAAATTATAACTACTATGAAAATGTAATAAATTAATTTACATTGATGTGATGGACTTACCTTCTTTTGGTGCGTCTAGTGTGCTAGTCGAAAGTGAACTGCAACTGGGAGTAGGCATCGTGGTACGTAGCGTACCGTCTTGTGACGTGTGCCAACGCATATAGAGGGTTCAGATCGTTGACCCTCTGCTCTTCGATCAATACATCTTGTTGTTGGAGGACATGTATGAAGAATGATTCCCAGCAGTTGGTTTAATTCCTTTATTGCAAGTTTTAAATAGTTCTGTGGTTTGTTCTGCTTTTCCACATTCGTGTCCATTATTTAATATGTTTAAGGCATAAGCCGAATTTATGTTATTTGTGTTGTTGTGTCTTGCGTGTTCTTTGTGTCGTCTTCCTATTGAACTGTCAGTTTGGCCAACATATGAATTATTGCAGGTGTTGCATTTTGGTTTATATATATACCACTTGAATTTATTTTGTTTTGTAGTACTTTATCGCTCACTTGCTTGTATGTGGTGTTTGTGGCTCGAAAAACTATATTAAAGTTGGCATGTCTAAATAAATTGGTTACATTTGTATAAGTGGACTGTGATGAATGTGACCCATTTTTTTCATTTTATGTGTTTGTGCGGTTTTTGTTTGTTGTGTTTTAATTATTAATTTGTTTTTAGGTTATGAATGATATGCAATGGAAACACGTTATTTTCAGCTATTGTAAGTATAGTGTTCCATTCTTGTTGATTAGCTTTTTCTCTGATTGATAGTGTTAGCATCATGTGTATGTAGAAAGTATGTGCTGGGAGTTTTTGTTCTAACGGATGTTTGGATGTGAAATGTATAGTGGTGTCTGTTTGTGTAGGGTTTCTGTTGATTCCTAAGTTTAAATTGTTATTGTGTCTATGATTGGAGAGATTTAAGTGGTTTATGTTGTTGTTTTCTTCTTCCGTTATTTTGAATTCCAAGTACTTATAATATATTTATTTACTGCAATTGGGCTGTTACCCGGTGGCAGTGGTTATTTTACATGTAAACAAAACATGAAATTGGTTACTACTAGATTTAAGTAGGGATGGTTACATGAGAAGCATGTAGTGGCAACTTGGAATCTTGGGAACCATCTCAGCACTTGCTTTTAGGCACAGGGAAACCAAAAAAAACCTGTGTCGAGGTGGCCGGTCGCAGGACCTTCCGAGTACTGACTTCTAGCCAGCAGTCCGGCACCTAAAGTAAAAAAACAGCAATGCACAACAGTACAACAAATACACATAAGATAACTACAACAATACACACGGCCAACCAACAACAATTACACAAGACAACTTAAAACTAGCAACAATACACACGAGACAAATTAGAATTTTACAACATGTACCAAAGGTAAAAACACCCAAGCAAGAGAGTACTGTGTACAGTTTCTTGTAACTGTTTTTTTTTCCCCCAGTCATTAATTCACTCACGCTTTCACCCCAGTCCTTCACTCCTCATCACTTACTGCGCCTATATATTATTGCTTTTCTTCTGCAACAATGGTTGCACGAACGCGCCTCAATTTTACCTTGTATGTAATATACCTGTCTTGTTCACTGAGATGATATTTTTCACTCTCATGTCGAAGATCTGGCGTTGTCGGGCGGTCTAGAATATTTTGGCCTCTCATAATCTAACATGGTTTAATACCCAAACTGTCTTCAAATGTGCCTACGTATGTGTGGGTCTTCATGCTTTTATGCCTAAGTAATAAATTTCTTTGTAAATCCACACTCTTTGTTTTGTCGTTATTTTTAAATGTTTTCTTTTGACGTCATACGGATTTCTCAGTTTTAACAATCTCTTATAAAACTTAACGTCTCCTGAAATCCTCAAATTTTATTGTATGAACACAAAATATTCGATGTGTGCAATAAACAACGTTTTGTAAGTTGGCATCTGCCGCGAAATTGAAGCTTATACCTGTATAGATGAAAGTAACTACAGCATCTGCGAAGACTGTGTTTTTTTTTGTAACAGAATTTTCCAGTAGACGCAAAGGAATAAAATGCATATTAGAAGGTTCCTGGGAGATTTGGGAAGCCGGAACGTGCCATATACCTATAATCCTGAAGTAGAAATTCAAAATATTGTAGGTTACTTTTTTTAATGTGAGCCCGGTAGCTCAGTCGGTTTAGCGACTGACTACGGGCTGGACGGTTCGGGATCGAATCCCGGTGGGGACGAGATTTTCCGCCCATACAGACCGGCCCTGGGGCCCACCCACCTCCTGTAAAATGGACACCGGGTCTTTCCCGGGGGTAAAGTGCGGCCGGGGCGTGCTGCTGACCACTCACCTCCTTCTAGTGCCGCGGTCATGGAAGAGTAGAGCTATACCTCTACCCAACCTCTGGGCCACACCGGGCCTGTAACGGGATCACTTTACCATTTTTTAAGATGCATTAAGACTTTGTTAAGCCTT
>Ga0136643_10002132_pt1 | contig 25292 bp, 11 predicted proteins | sample TergutLab28metaG_FD_96883 | JGI IMG/M metagenome (GOLD analysis project Ga0136643, IMG submission 96883) | Labiotermes labralis P1 segment gut microbial communities from Petit-Saut dam, French Guiana - Lab288 P1 (version 3) (version 3) | ecosystem: Host-associated > Arthropoda: Insects >... | reverse complement strand
GATCACGAAGACCTAGGAAATCACCTCCTGCAGTTATGCCCTAAAGTCGTGAAACACCCTGTATATATATATATATATATATATATATATATATATATATATAGCACGCACGCACGCACACACTCTATCTCTCTTTCTCTCTCTCTGTCTCTCATGGCGTGGTACCCTCGTAGGGAGGTTTCATTTACGCAGAAACATGCATGTACCTTCCGTTTTATCTATTACAATGAGTTACGGCAATACACTTGTTGCCTACGCTAGCAGCGTTTTGTTGTCGGTTTTATTCTTGTCCTCTGAATCTTCTGCAGTACGTTTTACTGTTCTAGCATATGTTTCGTTGACATGTGTGGATGCAGTTGTGTTGCCAGCCTGTAGTACGATAAGAAAGTGATTCGCCACATTTATTTAAATTTATACAGAATATTTACAGCACTGACATAACATCCAGCTTTCTTAATTACGTCTGTTCTCGAAATGCAGCGTTACGCCCTGACTGTGAATTAACGTCGGTTATCTTCGTTACGAGATGAAAAATGTCTATAACCCACTGTTCAAGGATAATAGCATAATAGTGCGTATGTGAAAATCTGTATTGCAATACAGCCGTCAATAAATGAACAGAAACATATAAATTACGAAATGAACTAACATCTCTCAACTTGAACGTCGCTGACACTTAATTTAGCTCGTGAACGAAGCAAAATTGTTACGCTCGGTTTGTGTTCAATTATGTGGAAGTAAACCTAAACACCATTAAATTTGATGCTACAAGATCCGAGGAACTGACAACAACGTTGGACATTAAAGTGAATAAATGAAACTATTTTCACTTATTTCCATTTATTATTCTTTAATGAAATCCACCCATAAACAATTTAGTAAGCGAAATAAATTACATTGCACATTTAAACCGTTAATAACGCCTTCTTTCTTTGTATTTATCCTTCCATTTTCTTCTCAATCACTTTGCTATGTTTAGTCGTTGCTCCTAACACATAAATACGTTAATTCATTAATCAGGCCTCTCTATGACATAATTCAAAAAGTCACTAATATTTTACTTATTATCGTTCAACTGTCTAATTTGGTCATACATGTAGCACGCACACACACACACACACACACTCTATTTTCAGCGAATGACATAGGGTCCTACAACGGTGAAAAGGACATACACGTACAATGCCAATGAGAAAACACCAAGCACGTTTGCTCAAGAAGACCCACAGGTCTGACTACCGCCGATTCGTAAGCACGGAGCTTGTTTCAATAAGTGTAATGATTCTCTTCACCCAGACTGATTTACCTGCATCTACACTGCATCATTCCTCACAATCCCGCTGGAGTTATTCAACACTTGAATCTTCGAAACACGTTACATGCCAATTACGAGAAAACGGAGTACGTTTTACAGCAAAATTGGTGACTGAGAACCTTCAACAGTTTCTAGTGCGGTAACGATATTACAGCAGGCGAAGGGCGTTACGCATTAACCAGGAAACAATATTAGATGCAGTAATATAACTCCAGCCACATACGTTTCTATGTAATTCACGTGGCAACACAAACTTCGGCAGTAGGCCGTACTGACAAGGGAATTACATAGATTCAAAGTAATTAGTGGCTGCAGGGTCTACACAATTGAGACTTTAATTATCATGAAATGTACATGTGGCGATCCCGCTCCATTGCAAGACGGAACTGAACTGAATACCCTTATCAACGTTGAGATTTGAGAGTTTCATGGTAAAGGTCAGCATATACAAGACTATGGAGGCCGTGAGGGGAGAAGAGGTAAAGTTCTTTTCTTTCTTTAAACTCGACGCTACATGGGGTGGTTGATCAACGACGCGCCCCGGCCGCTCTACCCCCGGGAAAGAGACCCGGTACACATTGCACAGGAGGCTGGGTGGGCCCTCGGGGCCGGTCTGGGCGGGTGGGGAAAGTCTCGCACCCCACCCGAGTTTAATCCCCGGACCGTGAAGCCGGTAGCGGGGATCTGAGAATGTGTGTCTGGAAATTTGAGGTTACAACTTACGTAACCTAGTTCTTGTCCTGTTTGTACTAGAAGCCAATGCGGCAGTTTTTCGGCTTTGGAAACTCAGTCCTACTGCTTTGTAGACGCTTGTCAGACACCGAGTTCAGGTTAAAACAAGTTCTCCATCAGTGGTGTTACACTTGCTTCCAGACCTCACACCAGGGATCCAGGACACTGTCTTCTGACAGTAGGACGGATTCCAGTCCCAATCCGCAACAAATATTATTAATCTCCATGTTTGGGGCTCCCTGCATCGCGACGTCTGAGGTGACCTTATCTAACCCCATTGGTCCCTACCTACACATAATGTAGTCTATTAATATCCCAAGCTGGATTCGAACTCAAAATCCGTGTTCGAGACAGTACAAAGTTCAGCATCAGCATTTATAGTCAGTGAATTTGACAGATTAAACGTAGTGCTGCAGGAAAGTAATCAGCTCCTTAGAAAAAAATACATTTTTTGAGTTGGAATCCGGCAAAGCACTTCATAACCATTTGAACAGGATCCACTATTCTACACAGAAATAGTACGTGCAATACAGAAGATCATCTCCTACAACGTTGAAGTTAGCACATGATGGTAAAACACTACTTGGGAGACCTAGGGGTAGGCACAAAGGCACTATTAAGAAGCATCATCAAGAAACGGGACATAAGAATATGGGATGGATTCAGCTGGCTCAGGATAGGGATGACACGGTAATGAATACATGCGTAAAGACAGAGAACGTACTTTCAAATCAGATTTGCCAAAGTCACCCTGTTTAACCTTTTAAAAACTAAAGAATAAATAAATAAATAGGCAGTGCCATGAGAGACACTACATTTCGTAAAAGTAGACTCGATTAAATACTAAAATTAATCAATATTGTACATAAACATTCAATTCCTATTTCACAAAGAACACTGTGCGTTACAAAGGCCAGTCGGTTAATGTGTGATAGAGAAAGTCGTTCATTGCGAGAAACGTACTAAACACATAAGCACAGAGTGTGCGCTAAATGCGCAGCTTTTAACTGTTATACCTGGTGGTTCATACAGTTTCTATCGACTTTGAAGTGGTATCCCATTCCCCCCCCCCCAAGTGAATGGCCGGCCGAGTCCTATTTTTGAAGCTCACACCCGGTTATCTGGCCAAGAAACTCTATTTCGATGTAACTCACTCCCCTCACCAAGTGAACATGAAGCTGCGTCAGAAATCTTACCATGTGCCAGATGAAAGCAAATCCAAAATCTCAAACTCTTAATCCCTCAAGTTGCGCTACAATATTATTCTCCCATATATGGCTACGTATCCCGAGGACTACTCCCCCCTCAGATTCTCCATATAAACCCATGTTGTGTCCGTAACACCCACGTATGCACCATGTTCTGTCAATCGTAACCTCATTAATTAGGTCATCCTACTGGTATTTGGTAAAAATGACATTATGAATCTCATCATTGCGCAATATTCTCCTTCCTCCCACTATGTCTGTTGCGTCCAAGTATTTTCTTTAGCACCACATTCTCAGCCATCCTCACACTACATTTCTCCAGTTTCTAATACAGTAGCTCGTTTAGCACAGTACCTTTCAATTGTAGTGAAAAATTCTTAATGCAATCGACACAGTCCCCGTACATAGACTTTTGCTACAGCACCCGCTCAGTGTTGAAAGCGCCTTGCCACTTTCCACTCATGTCGCGTAATTTTAATGCACGTGTGAGAGCACTTAAGCAAGAAAACAATGTTCCATAGAACATAACAGCACTGTTCCCGTGGGAAGCAACAGCGTCACATCTCCTCCGCTCAAAGTACCCCGTCTAGTACAAAAAGATCCAGTTTCATTCATTTCTGTGCGATGTTTTTAGTATTTGTATTATAGTAGTAGTAGTAGCAGCAGCAATATTAGTATAGTAGTGGCAATAGCCGTTGTTTGAGGTGAAGGAAGAGGAAGAGGAGGAAGGAAAGAAGGAGAAGCAAAAGACGTGGTGATGGGTTCGCAGGTGCGACTACCTACCGCTTACGATGAAATGTTCAGTGGTCCGGGCGTTCGCCTGGTTTGTCCGCCTGCTCACTGTTTTCTTTTTTATCAAGAAGGAAATGCTTGCACGTATCAGCGAAAATCTCCATGAAACAGAATGATCATATTCCGGTATTCACAGGTGGCTAAGCTTCACCATATCAACTTAAAGTACCAAATTCTCATACTGCCACCGTATGCATTCACTTTGATAAAAGCCTCGCTCACAGACGTGTTACTGCTGTATACAGGCATACAAAGTGCTCAACCTTCTGTTAATTTAAAAAAAGAATGAAATGTTTATGTCTCATTATGTGTAACACTAAAAGTGAGGTTGGTAGACACAGAAGACAATTAATATAGAAGTTTAGACAGCTGGAATAAATCTCACACTTCGTAGGGACCTTGTTGATCTCGAGAACTCAACATGCCATCCTGATGTACACACGCGGATGTATTGCGGTTTCGAGGCAACGTGTCAATATACAGATTTCAGTGCGTTCCTTCCTATCACTATTCTTACATGCATTTAAGCCCTGTGGCTGCTCCGACTTAGAATTAATTAAGACATAATGAATCTCTTTTAGAAACGCTTTGAGAATCTTCGTAGCTCATTTAAAAGCACGGGATATCCCGAGGTTCTCCCCCATTTTCTTCATTCTCGGTACCCCAGAGCCAGGGCAGTAACTGTAAGTCGCGAAGGTCTCAAGACACCCTCTCACACCTATCCTGCCATGTCATTGAACGCTACGTAGCACTGTAATTGAGTACTGAGCTGTTAAATAACCCATCAATAACTTGCTACGTCGTTGAGTGTTTAGGCGTATTCTTCTTGACCTCTAGGAGAAAGAACAGCAGATCACTTCATCCAATCCACATGCTTATGTCACTGCTCGTTACGACATTATCAGAGAACAAGGATCTCAAACTCAAATCGCGGACAAAACGAATAATTTTGAAAATTCTGTAGGGCCTCGCGTCATTTTAAGCAACAAACATGTTCAATATTTTTTCACTGAAATTGAAATCGCCATTCAGCACACTTCCTGCTTACTACAACAACACTGAAACATATTACAAATATCGAATATTAAACTTCACTGCATTGTTAGCTCTTTGCCAAAGTATTCTTTGTTTTATCATCCAGAGACTGCAAACCTCTTCGAGCCTCCACGGTCCGTTATGAAAAAACGTTTTTAATTCTTTTAAAAAAATTTTGATGCCGTGACCGGCCTCGTTCACTAATTATAAAATTAACTGGCGGGCCACGTGAGACCGCCGTTATAGACTGTGTAATCGTGGCTTATATGTCGACATATAAGAAGTTCCACTTTAATCCGTGCTTATCGCCACCGGCACTATGACCAGGAATGGTATTATAATAATTACCATTTGTAACTGGTCCTGGGAAATACTAGCTCTGAATCTCAGGTCGGGGAACGGCCACCTTAATGAGGGTGATCTGATGTTACACTCAGATATTCCAGTCGAATTTTCGGACGTCACCTTAAACTACGCCACGCCCGCTTCCTCCAATACCCTCAGGAACTCATAATTTGAGATGCTACATAAGCGTCGCAGATGTCACAGCACAGATACATAAGGTACCTCACACGGTAATAGACTGAAAAGCAATAGGACACCACATCGTTTGAAGCCGTCTGACCTAAATATTTGTCAGCTCCTTCCCAGCATAAAACCCATGAGATGAAAGCGACGAGGATAATGAAATTTGTATGTCATTCCGAGCAGAAGGTCTCGCGTTACAGACCTGTCGTGTCTTGTGCAGATTAATCTGCGTATATTTCACCTCTGGTAAAATCAAAACTTTGCGAAAACGAGACACCGGATTCCCACAAACCCAAGGCAGTTCGGACGGAACGTTAAGCTCTGAGACTCCTATATCGGACATGACCTTCTTTCTCATCGCTTCTCATCGGAGGTGAGAATTAAGCCCTGTGGCTACTCGAATTTAAAAGGAGGGCACCTGTCCTCGTCTACGTATGCACCATAAGCCACAACTTTACAGTTCTTAGCACTAATGGGCTTCAAAAATTGTTCGATGCACGATTAAGCATGTTCTTTCACGATTCTTCCATGGACATTGTTGAAAAGCTCATTCCACATCACACCGTTTCGACTCCTCCACCAAGCTTGAAACAGACAGTAGATTGCGCCCCGGTTATGGAAGGGTATCTGCAGAATGCTTAGATGCTTAGACATTGCACGGTCTTGTTGCCTGCTTACTTGCACGCCTGTCTTCGTGTAAACTGCAGCTAGTGCCCTGACGACGACTGCCCTAGGACATTGATTAGAACCAAAATTACAGCCGAAAAAAACCGAAATGATCCTTACTACAAAAAGAAAAAGAGTTTAAATGGACATGATGTTTGTCGGTAAGCCTCTCGCTTCAACAGAACCCTGCAGTTCCAGTTGCGGAAAGTACGGTAAGAAATACACTGTAAAACTGAAGTTCTATATTTCTTGAATTCTTTAATCCATATACACAGAGAATCAAAATTCATAACGAAAACATGAAGTAATCTAATTTTATAAAGACATCACCACAATAACAACGTCGCTGTGTACGTATGACGTAACGCTGTGGCGCGTTCGAGTTACCATCATTGCCATGGAAAAGCATTAAGTGTTACATACTATGAATGTGTGTGCATTCTTTCCCTAGTTAGCCGAAAAGCAAAACCCACCTCTTCAGCACCGAATTACATTGTCACCCGTGGCCTGTCCAGTTCTTGCCATATTGTTCAACATTATGTCATAAAATGAACGATTTTTGGCAAACGTCTATGAAACATAAAATGTGTTTTGATTCCCTGTACAACTTTTGTCTGAAACATTTCTCGTTCTAAGAAGAATTCAACGAGATAATAACATAAATGTACATACGCCTCAAGGTAAACTGAATTTTCCCGACAGATTTTAGAAAAATCCTCAACTGCCAAATTTCATGAAAATCCGTCCAGTGGCCACCAAGTTGTTCGACGCTGACGGACGGGCAGACTGACAAGACGCAGATAATAGTCGATTTTCGTAATTTTGCGAACGCGCCTAAAACTCATAAAATTTTTAACTTCCAAGTTCCACCCAGTGCCCATATTCCTTCCAGCACACCCGAACAAAGGTGCCTCTTTCCGTCCTTCCCTCAGGTCTCCCCACAAAAACCCTGTACGGTACCACATAAAATTTGTGCATTTGTTTATGCAGTGTAACGCCTCCAGCTTCACAGTAATGTCTTAAATGGTCTACACACAGCGACACAGGTAGATCATAACTACGAGCTGCAATGGTTGATCAGAAATCGCATAACGTTAATCCAAGTGAAATATATTAACAACGCGTGGGTATTAGCAAATGAGGCTTATTATCGCGTGGGATGTTACAACGAATCGACTGGTAAATAGCCACCGAAGTTTCTAAGGATCGCCAACCAATCAATCAAGCAATCAATCAATCAGTTGAAGCATAATGCTGTCCGAGCTTAACGGTGTACAGTAATGTCGGTATCTATTCACCAGTCAACACTTCGTAACATCTCAGAAGACTTGACCCGCATCAGTATTGCTGACAAAACCTCTAGTCTCACGTTAGTATAGCCGATTTCTCTGCTCGGGCTGAGTTTCAAAACTAAAAACAGAAGACCACAAAATTACCGAGAAAACGGTGCAGTTGTCCCTGTCAGTAAATACGCACAACTCCAATAATATGTATAAGGGAGTAAAAGAATAGCTGCACACAAAATTAACCTCCGCTTTAGATGGAAGTAATGGGTCAAAAGCCTTTCCCCTGAGGCAGAGGCATCCGGTGCGCGATGGATAAGAGACCCTGTGGGCTACAGAGCTCCTACGGACGCGATGGCGGAGACGAAAATAGAAGGCCGGAAATTCGTGGCTTAGTTACTGTATACTGACTGATCGGTAAATTCCAGTACAATGTTGATGACGTATATGATGATGATAATTCAATTGTATATTATTTACGTGCTGGCACAACAGTCACAAGGTCAATTATAGAGCCAGCGCATGAGCATAAGGAAAATACAAAAATACAAACAACAAATGAAAACACATATAAAAGAGGTAATACAAATCACACTTAAGAATAACACCATAAATAACATTGCAAGTGTTAAAGAAAAATTTGCGAAATCAACAGTTTTGTAAGTATTTCTGTAGTACTGTTCAGTTCAATTCACTTTATGAAGAAAAGTCCATCTGCTAAGTAAACAATCGAATAAATTCGATATACAAGTGCAGATAACGTGCAATAAATTAGCAAAAAAATAAAAATAATAATTAAATTCAATTCAAATAACGTTTATTTACGTGCTGAGACAACATGCCGGGGGACAATTAAGGAACAGCGCGAAACGAGTGAAACATGAGTATCGCAGACAAAAACATATGAAAATAAGCATAAGAGTATGTTACAGAAAGCAAATACCAAGGAAGCAACAACAAAAAATATTAAAAGGGGAAAAATGGTCATTTAACTGATAGAAAGAAATGGATAAATGGAATAGGTAACGAAATAAAGTATGAACCGTGGGAGTGGTACTAAGAATACAGTAATGATCGGATCAAATGGTATTAGATGTAATAATAATAATAATAATAATAAGACATAAATACGATCAATACAATACGAATACAGTGTATTTCGAATGTAAAACCAACATGATACCAGTCATAATAGGGGCAACTGGAAACATTTCAAAATCACTCAGAGAAAACACCTGAGGAACATAGAGAGAAAGCACGAAAGCAGGTAATTACAGGAAAAAAACTCACACTGGGCACTACACACATAATTCGGGAGGTGCTAATATAAAAGTACAAAATATTCAACATGTGAAATTACATTACAAGTAGCACAAATTGTAAACACAGAACAGTTGCAACAGTATATACCGTAGAAACGTGGTTTGTTGCAGATATATAATTGTAAATATTCTGCATAAAGATGATAAATATAATAATAATAATAATAATGCATCAAGAGACAAAATAAATGTTCTGTCGACGAAAATTAAAAACATCACTATTATTGTAACACGCCAATGTTTTCTGAACGTATCTTCAGAAAGGATCGGTACTCTGCACCGACCTCCGGTGATCGCGAAGACATAAACTGGAGACGATGTAACTGCATAAGGACGTGAGCACTGAACAGCCAGACGTCAGTCATCAAAATACATAAAATCTCGACCTTCGTCGCACACCGTATCGTCGCAAACGCACAGTTCCTTTATCGACCGTGTTAGCAGAACCCGAAGGCTTAATTAACATATATCACCTCAAAGCCCGCTACAGTACACTTCCACAAGACACATCCTCACAGTCCGCTCCCTACGATCAATATAATATTACCATTCTATCTCCTCCTTGGCCTTTTAAATGGATATTTTCTGACACATTTTCTTACAACAAAATCTGTACATGTGGCGAAATAAATAAGTCGATTAAATCAATACATGTTAATCTGTTGGTGTCTGTCAGTATCTGCAGTGTAATAATAATAATAATAATAAAGTGGCACTGGTAAATGCACATCCGAGTGGAGGTGTTGCTCCACTCATTGTTAACTTCAACACTAAATGCAGTGCATGGTCAACTTCCGGCCGCTTTAACCCTACTACCTATTGAATAGGAGGTTGGGTGGGCCCCAGAACCTCTCTTGCCCCTGCCGGGAACAGAACCCTTGATCATCCAGCTCGTATAATAATAATAATAATAATAATTACGAATCGTCATAATACAACGCTGCTCTATAGCATGTCCACATTCTAACTCACATAGCTTCTTGAAAGTGAATCTTTCTACATCAAACTGCTGCGCAGTTTGTTTACTGACCGACAGTCTCTCCCTAACCTCTCAAAATAACCAGATAATTATCAGTATCACAGTCAGCTCCCTTGAAAGATCGTACCTCGAGTATACTCGATTGCCATCTCCTATCTACCAATAAGTGATCAATCTGGTTGTCATTCTTCCCATAAGGTGAGGTCTAGGTATATTTATGTACGTAAGTTCCGTGCGGGAACATCGTACAGTACTGACGGGCAGGAAGATTGTACAGTCAACATGCAAAGAACCTCCACAAGGCATGCAAAATTAGACAAACAACAGTACGTTAAAACTGAAATAACGCCGTTAAAGTTTCAATGTTCGTTAGGAAAGTGACGGCGTTCCGAATGGACGACACTGCACAATCGCAACAGAAGCAAGGCTTCGATGGTGATGTGAGAGTGCCAGGCATCATTCCAGTATCTCGAAGTTTGGTGCGCGGGATTAATTCTCCTTTTTAGCGCGGGGACGGCTGGCCGAAACGCAGTGCGATCACGTTCCAAGTTCCGAAGGCAGAAATTCAGTTTTGCCAGCCTGTCACACTCCCATGAGTAATGACAAGTGAACATGAAATATAAAGCCGATGCGCTGAACACAGCACAGAGAAATCGCACCATTGATCCGCAAGCGCCACCGTCCGACTGAACATATTCTGTACTGGAAACTAGCACAACAGAAGGAACAGACGACACTTATGCTACTAAATGATCCAATTACTGAACACGGGATATCCGTTCACATGCACTTCACTTGAAGACGATTATTACTGTTCACTTGGTTTATTGCAGTGTTATCGGTAGCAGCTAGTTTACATCTGAAGAACGTCTCTTTAATTCCTGTACACTAGAAATTCCTAAGACACGTTGGAATTCCGTCTTTTCTCTCTCTCGGTTTAAACTGCAACATTTTTATCATTTATCCTAGGCGCTTCGTTCTGGTACCTTTTTGAGGTTTCGACATCCTAAGTTGGCACTCGGCGTGCCAACTATCTCTAGAAACTCAATCGGCCCTCATATCTTGTAATCTTAATGTACTTGCAGCGTGTCTGAGGATGGGTCTGTATCTGCGACTACATCTGTAATCGTGGCATGATAATGAACCGGAAGGATGTGGAAGGAAGCGAGCGTGGTCTAATTTAAAGTACCATCCCGGCACAGTCCTATTGGCACTGACAAAAGCGCCGAAAACATCTACAGTCAGTTGCTCCAACCGAGAATCGATCCAGGCACCTCCAGAAGAACTAGCCCTCAGAAACATTACCACTTCAGCCAAATGACTCCGTTCCTGTGTCTTACAATTTTAAAAGTGTTATGTTTCTTCTTGTTATGTAATATATTATATCAATTTATTTGATTGTCTGCAGCTCGTATAGAAGGAACAGCTAAATTACAGTTTATTTCTACTGTTGGCCATGAAGCAGCATCTAGAATCTTCACAAGAATCTTCCCGTGGAAGGTCATAACTGTAACTTTATTCAGCCAGATCGTATCTAAACAATCTGCCGTTCTCGGTGGCCGAGCGGTCTAAGGTGTGGGTGTGCAGCCGTTCGTTTGCCAATATTGCAGAATCTAACCCTCTCGGGGCTATGTATGTCTGTCTCTTGTGAGTGTTGTATGTTGTCGTTAGATGTCTCTGAGTCGGACTGTTCACTCTTCCAGAGGAACCTTACCGAGTGCTGTGTGTTTGAGTGCTGTTGTGAAGCCTGGACTATGAGGATGCCCTGGCCGACTAGGGCTGTTACGCCATAAAAAAAGGTAAATTAAATTCCTAAAAAATTTCAGAGCAATTGTTGAGTGTAGCTTGTAGCTGTTTTAGGCCTCAACAATAATAGCGATCACGTGCATAAAGTGGCATAACCGAATCTATTTAATTTCTAGAGCAGATTTTTATCTTAAAATATTCACACCATGTTACAATGAGATACAAAGCAATATGTATGTATTGGTGCGTCTCATTTCGTAGGCAGACCCAAGAGACCACAGACAAGTGCAACATAAATCAGTGAGAACTAAACAATTTAAATTTAAAATTTCGCAACTTTACGACATAAATCTACATCCCTTCGAGCAAGCATTTAAAAATAACACCTTTTCCCGAATTGTTTATGTACAATCTACCTATTTTCCACTAAAAATGTGATTCTAATACGCAAATTTAAGAAGTTTCTATCGAACCAAGGGCGCGCTTAGTCTGTCAACACTGATTTTCAAATTCGCTCTAGAATACACGATTAGGAAGGTTCCAAAAACCAGGATGGTTGGAATTCAAAGAAACAGAAAACTTGAGGTCGCCACTGAAGGTAATAATTTATAGGGAGAAAACTCAAAAAGTAAGTAAAGTTCTATTAGTCGAAAGTAGGAAGACGTACGTTCATGACACCTTATAGACGACAGCTAATACATTTGGAAACGAGTGTAACAAATTAAAATCACGCTCAAGAAGGAATTTAGAACAGATTAAACTCGGGAATTAGTGTCATCCACCAGTTGGTTTAGAAGCTTCTGTCGTTCCTTTTCCTACGAAAAGCGTGAGATCGAGTGGGTGCGAAATTGTGTCTTCCACATTAACGGTCAGTGTTAATAAAAAATGTAACAGTTTCAATTTAAGCGCCACTGATACAAGGCGCAGCTGCCCTACTGTGTGTCATACAAAACTTCAATATTCCACGCTAAAGAGCGCTACGTTTTCCGACGCCCAGCTGCCTCTCAGGAAGAGCCCGCTACAGGAATTTAATAATACGGCTGTGAAGTAACTCTCGCAGTAGTTTCTCCTTGCTAATTCATGAGACCGGATCCACTGGTTTTAACGTTAACAGAACCGACAGGCCACAGACGAAGCACAGACGTTTCCCATTTGCAAAACAATTCTGGAAACTAGTAAAACAGCAGAAGGAAAGTACGCCGTACCTTAGGTTCAACTGGCTACCGCATCCTAAATCAGTCACTCTGAGATTGAAAATAGCACATCCCTCCGGAACTTCTGACCATAACCATTTATTGTTTCACACGGTTTAAGATTCCGGAAGACGATTTACTGAGCAGCACCGGCCGTGAAAGCCGAAAACGTATAACCTAAATAACTTGTAGTTACTCCTATTACAATTACCACAGTTAAGACCACATGAAAATTCACACATTCTGTGCAGTTGCGTTTCTTATACTTCATAAATCGACTCTTGTTTTCCTTTCGTTTGAGAAGTGATTATCAGTATAAATAGCTATCGTTCGTCTGAGAACTGATGATCAGCATGGATAGCCGAAGTTCGTTCCAGAACTCATAATCAGTATGATAGTTTAGTTCCATTTCTTCCCCTGATTTATGTGACACCGACCACATAAAGCCTTAAAAAATCCACTGTGAGACTATTCTGAATTTTGTTTATTTAGTGCAACAACCGAACTATTCTAACTTCTGACATTTGTTGAGTTTCTTTTTATGGAAACACAGAACAATTATTTTCATAGTGGGAGCATGTAATTCGGCCTGAGTGTGCCTGGTGGTTGGGGATAAGAAGAAAGTAAAATATTTTTACATAGAGAGAGGGATGTTGCATGGAATGTTAAGGGGAAGGAGAATACGAGAAGATATAAAACTAAATATTTCAATGCGCGATAAATATGTAAGTGATTACTCACTAGACAGTAGCCTGCTTACTAAACCTGAATGAACTCAAAATTAACATAAAATGATTTGTGAGGCAATGATTGAATTATTCAGAACTTGAATGGAAATAAAACAAAGAAACAATCACGCACTTACAGAGGATATATTAGCGCACTACGAAAATATACTGACAATGTTAAAAACAACAATTTCAGTAGAAAATATAAAACGTGGCCACGGGCGAAAAAGAACAAAATGGTTATAAGAACATGTATAGATGAAAGGAACGAATTGAAATAGAGACGGAGATGATCGGCTCTAGTGAAACATATAAATATATAATTTGGAAAACAACAAGAAATTAAAATAGAACATAAGCAAGGGAGGGCCAAGGTAGTGCCGATGCAGCACTGTATGAAACATGCACAATGCATTCTGCATGCTGTGAACCACACGTGCAGAACCATGCTGACGACGAACCACAGGCGGTAAAGCGGTACTCTGAGGGAGGAAGAAGGAAGCTGATATAACACCAGCGTTGAAAGTTAGTTTCTGCTATAAAATAGCGCCTACCTCTTACCCTAATTCCGCACTAGCTAACATACTGCAGCAGTTCCCCACCGCCCGGCCCGGCAAGCCCTACTGTATTTCAGAGGAGATTCATTCAATGCAGGAGACAAGCGTTGGTCTTCGGTTTTTTTTTTTTCGTGACGTTAAATCCCATAGCATGACTAATAATTCTGTGGTATATTCTACGTACAAAAAAGCTTCGGACGTGTTTTAGAAACCGAAGGTAAACTGACATACAAATGCATAAATTATTGATTTCAAACTTTCGCCATGTTCTGAATGCTGTACGCTTTCTTCTGGGTAAATCCCCGGCGTCTGAATTTTATATGCCGACATTTCGGAACACTCTGTTCCATCTTCAAATGCAGGCAGGTATGAAGAATTCTTTATACCTGCCTGCCTATGAAGATGGAACAGACAGTGTTCCGAAACGTCGACATTTAAAATTCAGACGCCGGGGAATTACCTAGAAGAAAGCATACAAATGGACTAATAATATTTCGTTGTATTCAATATTTTCTTTCGAAGAAAAGATAAACGGAGCCAGATTATAAATAAAAGCAACATTAAAGAATTTAGGTGTTCGTAAATAAACGAATTGTACTTTTAAAGAATAACTGGCACGAAATCAGTTAAAAATGGGACAGAAAGTTCTGAAGATATAAAGACTTATCTGGCCTGCCGTATATTACTGTAACACAAAAGGATAATCCAGTGCCTTAAAACAAGCAGCACACCTCAGCCAGTTAATATTAATTTTACTAAACACTTAATGAGGCAAACGAAAAAAAAAACCGTTTGTTTTCAGCGGCAATGCTATCCCATTGGAACCCATACTGGGATTTTGACACGAAATTCCCACACCGAGCACGGATGTGTGGCCAGTGTGTTGTGTTATCGTTTGTTGCTGTGGTGCAGTATAATCCCGGTGATATGTTGTGGCAGCCTGTCACGTACCTACGATGTTCACTGCCTCAGAACTAACCCTGAGTTCTATAAGAGCAGAAGGACTAATTCGGAAAAAAGGGAATAAAATGCATTTCCTACTACAATTAGTGTCTAACCTTAACTACAATGATAAAATAAGAGGCTAAAAGGTTCTAGACACACCACAGTTACTTGCACCTGAATAAAATCTGTCTAGTACAGACTGTTCTTTAGCAGGAAAAAGAACATTCTTTCTCTGTGGCGTAACAATATAAAACGGGCCTAGGCTGCCTCACTCTTGATTTTTCTACAAGACACACAATTAAGCACACACACACACACAATTAAACGCACACACTCGGTAGGACTCTTCTGAACGAGTGACCAGCTCGTCGCAAACACCGCTACCTACAAAACACACAACAATTACAAAACACGAATATCCATGCCCTCAGCGAGATTCAAACCCGTGATCCAAGCCATCAAGTGGCAGCAGACCAACAAACTAGCCCGCATGGCCACCGGTATTGGCAGAAGAAACAATGCTAAGCGCACATGTGGCAGATGCATGTCAGTGATCTCGGACATTCGACTGTAAGGTTATACAGGACTACACTGTAATAGTATTCAGGGAATTTGCAGCTTCGCGTTTGGCGACTGGTATTCTTTTGTGAGCATGCAGTTTGAGAACAAGGTGCTGATGAAGATAATTGGGCCTCAGAGGCACGAGGTACAGGACGCTGCAGGAGACTACATAGTGAGGAGCAACACAATCTGTGTTTCTCACCAAATATTATCCGGGTAATGATAAGAAGAATGAGATGAGTGCGGCAAGCGGCATGTATGGGGCAGGGGAGAGGTGCATGCTGGGTTTTGGTGGAGCAACCTGAGGGAACGAGATGATTTGGAAAGCCTAGAATTAGATGCGAGGGCAATGTTAAAATGGGATTTCTAGAAGCGGGTTGGAGGGGGGGGGGGCGAGGACTGGATTGATCTTGCTCGGATACAGAAAAATGCCGGACTATTGTGAACGCGGTAACAAACCTTCGGGTTCCCTGAAATTCGGAGAATTTATGAAGTGCTTTACTTGGCAGGGGGACAAATCTAATCCGCAGAGGTATATACAAGGAACCATGATGGTTGGTCTAGATGTACATGATTTGACGTTATGCAAAATAATGTTACGTAAGGGTGCGAGTAGAGATCGCATTAAACTGGCTCAGGGTGGTGTGCAGTGGAAAGGTCTTACCAACATAACGGAACACCGATTTGCTGTCTTTTTCTGTCCATGCACATGAAGAAGCCTATGTCGTGTTTACAAGAAAGGCGTGCTAAACTGTGATTAATTCCAACGAACGTGACGCTGATGTCGGAACATAAGGTTGCATAATTCAATTCGTCGTTATTTCTGCATGTCCGGGTGACATAGAATGCAGTCTGCGACAGCGAAAGTGTACAGGGTACAAATTCCTTTTCTGCTTGTCCAACTGAATTTGCAAAGCCGCAACTGTTAGCAACACTAGAAGACTAATTAATATGTCTCTCCGAGTCGGTTCTCTTCTCTGGAACGAGGCTGTACACATAATAGAATGTTCAGACAACGCAGATTGATTCTGTTTGTCGTATTCCAGGGTGGCCGGCGGGTGAGGGTGGGACGGACGAACGGACGGATGGCAGCCGTGATGGCTCACTGAATGCAATAATGGCACAACTAAAAAACGGCCATGTAGAGTTAGTACTACGATTCAGTTTAAAAAGTAACAAATATATCCGACAATACCGTCTCTCGTTAGTTGAAACAAGCCCTGCTAGATGACATTACGGTACGATGTAGTTGCTATACTTTTCAGCTCACTCGTAGTATTAACTCAAAATGGGCAATTTTTGGATTGTGCCACTGTTGCACTCATTGAGTGATATCAGCATCATGTAAACCGCGTGGTGGGTTGGGGGGGGGGGGTTGGCGGACGCCGGACGCCGGGACTGTATGCATGATACTGTGTTGGACGCTTCACCAAGCGAAGGCACAGTTACAGAACGATGAGGTTCAAAAAACGTTGAGTCATTCAACGCATTTTGAACCTGGAATGCAACTGATCGGCGGAACCCCTGTGAGAGTGGCAAGCTTAACATTCACCAAGGCATGCGCATAATTTACTCCAGCAGAAGACAGCCACAGTAGTAACAACAAGAAAAGAGGACCTAAATTACAAGCTAATTCAAGGGTGATGCCGATCCTAGCGGCCGCGCCGTCGAAGGCTTGGGTCTGCAGCCATCTCTATTGCTGGGATTGTGAGTTCGAATCCCGCCGGAGGCAGGTATGGGTGTCTCTTGCGAGTGTTATGTGTTGCAAGGTACATGCCTCTGCGTCGAGATGCTCCCTCGTCCAGAGCAGTCCTACTGAGAGTGAAGTGCAGCCTCGATAATGAGGAAGCCCTGGCCCACTAGGGTATGTTGCACTATGAGGGGGGAACTTATGGGTGGTAGTGCAAATAATTAACCATATAAAGTACATGAACTGAACGGGTTTGAGACGCGTGTATTCGGTGGCTGGTTCGTTCGTATTCCATTTATCTGACAATTTATCAACTGTACAGACAAAACACTGTAAGGGACAGAAATGGAATTCGTGACCACGAAGGAGATCAATAGCAGAAAAAGGAGACGACGTTGAAGTACCCTGACAGTCTCCGTCTACTGGGATGGACCAACGGCGAACAGATTTCGGATCCTCCGGTGAGAACCATCAGTGAACGTCGACGAAAGCCAAAATAACACACACATGCATGACACCGTATTTGAGTATACTACAAACTTAATGGTACAGAACAAGAACTCTCCTTGAAAATGCAAGATGTGAAGGAATGGCTTCAACAGACGTATAAACCAAGGCAGTTTCCTAATGAGGGATTCCCTGAAAGCTGAGTCGTTCGCTAGCTCACTGTGACGTAATATGCGTACTAAACGTCTAAAAAATCGGTCAGCTGATTCAGCTGGAGGGACACACAGGCCCACACACTCATCGCGGTGATCTTCTAATCCTGGACTTTCCTTTGTTTAGGAAAACGTAGGCGAAGAAGTAAGAACAAAAGCTTTAGGTACGAGACTACCCATTCTATCATTCAGTGTGTCTCCAATTCAAAGGAGACACGGAGATATGTTCCTCGTCGGGCTGTAAAAGTTCACGTTGACAGCTCCGTGAAGCAAAAGACATGCTCGTCGGCATGGCATCCCACCTGTTGGTGGTGCGAGAGCTAAAATAGAAACGACGCTTTAAAAATCGAAACATAATAGGACTTTACGTACCTCATTTAGGATAGAGCCAATATCCAACGCTTGCAAATGTCCAAAAATGTTTACTCAGAGAGAACAAACATACGTGCTGATTGGTTCGTAGGTTCATTAAACACACTGTATCAAATACAGAGACACTTAACGTTGAATGAGATTACAAAATGTCTATGAACTTGATGTAAATGAGAGATCTCCTACAAACACTGAGCACATTCACAAGATCGGCAATGTACATATAACGCAATAATGCAGCAGTTCGCGTCGTCATTGTTTGAATGGAGATGCGACGATGCGTTCTGCGTAAATTGCGAACCACGAGTCAAAGTCAACAATATAAAAATACCGAGTGTTGCACAAAAATTCTATTATGGCGAATTTATGTTACCGGCAACAGTGCAACATACTTGCGTCTCTATGTAATGTGGCCGAAATTTTCTTTGATTTAAATCAATTTTGGATTTTCTGGACGGATCTTTATGGAAGTCCTCAGTATCAAATTTCACAAGAATCCGTCCATAGGAAGCCGGGCTGATACATGCCGTCGGAGGGATCGACGGAAGGACACGAAGCTAATAGGCGCTTTTCGCGACTATTCGAGCCCGTGTAAGAACAGCAATCGGTACAAATGGTACCCAGGTCGAGACAAAAATCAAGTAACCGGGAACACAAGTCAGACAGACGTCTTCGTACTCAACGAAACCGAATCGGCAGTTTCTTTCATACATTTCGCCAAGAGTAGGTGAAAAGATGTCTGCTCACGCAGTGTATGAATGTGATTTACATACACTCCCTGTTTTTGACATATTACTCCCATATAATTCAAGTACAACCGCAATGTAGTATGCTGATATTCAATAAATTATCAGGTTTCATTGAATTTTTTGTGATAAAGATAAGTGCACAAGGATAGCACATTCGAACGTTCCTCGAAGGCAAAAGACATGTGATTTGTATCCTTCCGCCAGTGGGTAAGTTCAATCGACATCAAGTTCACGTAACGCTTACACACAGCACTGCTAAATATATCCCATCGCCTGTGTAACTTTCACATTTAGGTCTGAGTTTCACGAACTGCAATCATTCTACGCCCCGTAGCACCGGAAGCCCGAAGGAGTTAATTACATTGACACTGCACGCGGGGTCTAAATCAACACCAAAACAACCTATATTTTCAGACGTTTCAACGCAGTTTCTGCTGGTACCTCCCAAGCCTTCTGAAATGTGACAGCATACTGTCTAGAACATAGTTACCGACGTTTCAAAGAAGCCTAATGGCCGCATCTTCAAGGTGAAAGAGAGAAAGAGTGGTGGAAGGCTGGCATCTGTCAGACTATGGGATGTCCATTACAGACGACAATTCTATTACGAATTATGTGCATGAAGTGCTCATTTTATCCGCATCTCGTGTTTTATATAAAGCTTAACTTGAAATTTAGTAGGCCTACTTTCATCAAGAGCATCTTGTTATATCAATATTTTGTATCTGCAGAATATAAAACACACATCTTTTTTTAATTCAACTTTAATTTTTCAACTGAATTTGCTACAATTTCAATTTAAAACATATATTTTTTGTAGATCCAAATACACGAAAGCCGGTCCCAGTGGCCGCGAGGTCTAAAGGCGTAGGACTGTGACCTCTCGCCTGCTGAGATTGTGTGTTCGAATCCCACCGGGGGCATGGATGTCTGTCTGTTCTGAGTGTTGTGTGTTGTCAGGTAGAGGTCTCCGCGACGAGCTAATTACGCGTGCAGAGGAGTCCTACCGACTGTGGTGCGTCGTTGTGATCTAGAAACCTCGTGAACGAGGCCCTGGCCCACTGGGGGCTGCTACGCCAAATAAAAAAAAATTACATGCGAAAATATGTATATTTATACCTCTAGGCACGACCAGTAACTTATGTATAGTGCCGCCATCTTAGAGGCAATGCATCTTATTTGTGCAAGAAACGAAAGCGGAGGCCACGAACATGAGCTACGCAGAATTCTAAAGACAGCATTTCGCAGATTTGAGCATTCCACCGTGTAATCGAGGTTCTAACGGCGGCGAATACAAAAACACTGTCCTCTGGCATGTGACATCGTGTAGTCTGACAGATTAGTACCGACGTTTCGCCTGAACCCGCCACTCCATATTCAGGATATAAGCCTTCCACCCCGAAGACCGAAGCGATAGATTTCCTCTAACGTATCTACCAGAATGCACGGCATCACATCGCAGAAAATTATTTATTGTAATTCTTGTTTATATATGAGTATTCATAGTTGCTATCAAAGAGGCAAATGCCCTTGGTAGTAGGGTTACGTTATTCCCTCTACCACATATCACAATCAGTACGAGACACAATATTGCCTATAGCTTTCCTATCGAGCAACAATTCTAGCAAACTTCGAGTGTCGCAGACAAATGCATCGCTACTGAATTTTGATGATCCATAACCCTGTACAGAGCAACCATGTATGGTAGCTAAACCCAACCAATGCACACAAGTGTATGATAGCACACGTATATTATAAACCTCCTACACAAATGCAGAGACCTGTACATCAGTTAACAAACTTCTACAATATCTTGATGCACCCATTCTTCGTAACGCACCTCTCTGCGGACGGCCACATGAATGGCCGACACATGTAGCAAGTATATTAGGTCTGTAATGTCCTATCAAACACGTATGTGCATTGGCTGGTTTTAGCTACAATATCGCATCGTTAGGGATTCAAACTTCTTACAAGTCGCAATGCTGCATCACATTTCGACGTTACAGATACCAAGGTCTATCACCATCAATGAGCTCCATTCTCACATTTTTAAAGTCTTCCCCACCCACAAACAAGTATCGTCGCGATTTAGATTTTAAAAAATGCATCTTTTTCAGGTACCTTCAAAGCTGCTAATTTCTGCGTATGATCTAACCACAAATAATTGGGAGCATCCCAACTTCTTGTTTAAAGCATTACTTAACGAACTCAGTTTTCATTACAGTCTATCACGACACCCACTTCACAGGGTTCCGCAGAAGCCAAAAGCCATTACGGGTTTGACTTCTTATTCCACTTTTTGGAAATCTCTACGGATTTGGATCATTTACGCCTCACATAATATAAGCAACATTCCAACTTACTGTCATTCAGCACTTACAGCGAGCCGGAATTCGTGTAAAACAAGCAGAGCTGGGCGTTGTTCAAAATTCATACGCAGTTCGAATACCGAATGTGGTGAAAAATCAAAAGGGGGTTTTCGGAACATCATTAACCAAGCAGGCCAAAGGTATAATTACTATAATAGGCGCAATACAGGCCAAGGATTACTTTACATAAATCATAATCAGACTGCTATCTATTTACATGTTACTTGAATCCTCAGGCACTAGGCAGGGGTATAAGATCAGTTACACTAAGTAATTTTCTAGACCTCAGGAATATATCATTGGTTTTGGAATGTCCGGTAATGTGGATTTACTGCTCGCTAGATGATATTCCGCTTTCGAGCTTATTATTTGCAAAGGATTTAGCTCGCAAAGAAAGTGATGAGTGCGCATTTTTACCACACACAAGAAAAAATGGTAAACCTAAACATATACATGGGAATAATATTACAAGGAATTTTTAGACCTATAAAGTGGCTGCGGGAATGTGAAAAAAGGGAACCTACTCAGCAAAGGGATACAATTGCAGGATTTCTTCACACCTGCGATAAAATTTAAGGTTAAAAAACAAAAATTAACTTCTTAATTAGGTGCAAGAGTTTCTTCAAAGGAAAATCTTGTGCTTTGGAGCTAGCTACTTAATTAACTAGACAGGCAGTTTTTTTTTTCTGAAGTGCTGTTCACGGGCGTGTTACAGGGAAACATTTGTGTAAACCTCGTTACGTTGGACCAAACTTACAATCCACTTCCCTACAGCGAACTGTTCGTTTCGCATCCCTGTTCATTATTAGGAGAGTGAGTGTGTGTAGGCACCTGGTGCTGGGGCACGGCTCCACATCACACGCACTCAGACTTATTTGCCTCGTCTAGTTTCAGAGCACCACACAGTGTCTACGACTTTATAATAGAAGTCTATAAACTCACAACATTACAGGTTGGGGGTACAATGGTAACAGAGGAGACAGTATCATTCTATGCACCACTTTACAGGCGAATTTCAACACAATAAAAAATCGCCACGACACACAGAAACCACATCAGAAAGACGCATGACACAGAGACGGGAACCTTTAAAAAGGAAAATCTGATGCAGTAGACTTCCGATAAACCGGCACAGTAGGTAGGAATGTAAAAAGGGCACATACTATATATATATTAATTGCCTATAGTAGAAAATGCTCCGTAATACACTCTGACGCAGTCATGTCGACACAAATACGAGTATGAGAAAGCAAATAGAAATCAGCCAAGTAAGTTACAGCACTTCGTATCACAACTGAAAATGGCGGACCGAGATCACGTGAGATGGTGATGAGGTGATTTAGTTCCGCTCGGTTTCGTCTGCATCCTTAGAGTTTCGACCATTTTTAATTAAAATTATTTTTCTGGCTTCTTTTTATCTTCCGTTCTTTTTATTCTCATTAAAAATGCTGCTTATACACCTGCAGTCACTAAGACACAAAGTGGCGGTTTCATGTACTGGTACCTATCAATATAAATTACGGCGGTGAAAATAATTTTACATTAGCAGGTCTACCACAATATATTAAAATTTTTTTTGACTGAGAAGCCCTCCAATCGTCGATATATGTTAATGTTGGTGGTGCCCGCCTGAAGAAGAAGGAACGTGGCAGTGTGAACGATGCGTATTCACGACCCACGCATAGGGGTGGGTTTGGAATCCACAGATGTTCTTGGCTAATGCCATGAATTCTCTGGCATGCAAGTAAGGCAGCACCTACACTCAGTCCAACACAGTGGTCCGTGGAGGATACACCCTCTAATCTACGGTATACGAGTTTTCTTCAGTAGCAGCTTTTCGCTGCAGGTTTATTTTATAGGTTCTACTTCACTTTATTTCTTACACTTTAGACCTATTTTGCTTCTTTTCCTCCCTTCGTTCTCTTTCTTCTAGCTTCGAGTTCTACGTTTGAAAAAGCTAACTTTTGATGCCCCTTACACCTAACTATACTTTCTCGACTGTACTTAAACTGTACAGCGTAAATTTTACCAATTACGACAATGACAAATAAATTAGCAAGCTTGCGGAAGGACAAGGTCATGCCCCACTAAAAGGTGCAGAATTTGTAAGCATTGAGGAAAACTATGAAAAATCTGAGCCAGGTTGACCGGTCCTCAGCACGATAATCTAAACTGTAGCGTCTCTAATATGAAACAACAATTTGATGTTTGTTGGACCGTGCATCATTGTGATAACTTAAGAATAATAACCAACTAGATGCCATTTATTATTTTATTGTACTTTTTATACGCTCAACATGTTTCAGGCACTACTATGTCCATCATCAGGAGCTCGCGACTATAATGTTGATTACCATATCGGTCATTTCGTTCTTGGTTTGCTGTAGGTTGGAAGAGAGGTGCGGGTAGGCTGGAGTAGTATCCAGGCTGCAGGCTAAAGCACGACAGGTGTCGTGCTTTAGCCTGCAGCCTGGACACTACTCCATCCTACCCGCACCTAACCTCCAACCTACAGCAAACCAAGAACGAAACGACCGATGTGGTAATCAACATTATAGTCGCGAGCTCCTGATGTTGGGCATAGTAGTGTCTGAAACATGTTGAGCCTATAAGTAAGTACAATAAAATAATAAGCAGCATCTAGTTGGTTATTATTCTTCAGATATGAAACAGCAATGTTAATGTAACTGTGGTTTTCGACCACCAAGTGTAAGACGTGCTGACAGTTTCATGAAAAATAAATTCTTTAAATGAAGTAATACTATGCAGAATGTACACATTTAACATTCGGTCACCAATCTAATGTCGGGATCAGATGAAGATAAGCCATATGACAACGTTGCGACAACTACAGCCGTTACAAGTGTTGAGGGAATTAACGATTTCGTGGTAGGATGTGTCATGGACTAAACACAACATGGATGATGACAAGGATAAGATTAAGAATCTTTTAAATGACCAATAATTGAGAAGGTACAATTTATGGTGACGAATGACATAGTTAGTTCGTACAGCAGTAACACCCCGGATTTGAATTCGGGAAGTAATGACTGGAATTTCGACTGAGTTACTGGCTACTTCAACTGACGTCTCTTCGTGGTTTTCGCAGTATTTCCAAGTGAAACTCCATGTATGCTTCGAAAGACAAAGTGCTAAGCAACAACATAAACGCAGGAAAATAATATTAGAACACACTTCTTGACACTGTTTTTACGCAAATGTGAAACTTTCATATTACTATGTAACACCAATCTGCAAACAGTAAGATCAATTACAACATCGTAAGCATTCCAAATTAAAGTAAGGACATGAACACAAACAGACGTTAGGTGACTGACCTATACGTTTGTCATGCTCCAGGAATATCCTGAATCACCGAAGATTATCGGCGTAAAACAGAACAGATACCAACCGACGGCCAGCAAATTGGGATCTGCAGTCCTGATATCAGTTCTCGTGTCCGTGCTGAGGAAGACATAGGCCAGCAGTGAGCTGCTGGAATACCACTGTGTCAACGTCATCAAACGCCAGCTAGATCAGGCAACTAACGTCTAAGGCGTCAAAGGAATTGCTAACAATTAGATTAGACAGTAACGGACATACAGCAGCAAATTTAACAGATTTTAAAGCTGGCCATTATGCGCGGAACGCTATCATACACAATGTGCATATAAAGATAAGCGGACGACAGGAAAATCCGAATGCGGAATACTGCAGTAGGTAGCCGAGCCAGCAAGGCAGATTAGTCATAACCGCCTACACTCTCCAGTCTATTGCAGCAGGTCTATCGAAAAGGGAATCTGAATAACTCAAGACATGATACGCTGCAGGCCCCCCCCCCCCCCCTCTCCACCACCTTGCCG
>Ga0136643_10002129_pt1 | contig 25301 bp, 12 predicted proteins | sample TergutLab28metaG_FD_96883 | JGI IMG/M metagenome (GOLD analysis project Ga0136643, IMG submission 96883) | Labiotermes labralis P1 segment gut microbial communities from Petit-Saut dam, French Guiana - Lab288 P1 (version 3) (version 3) | ecosystem: Host-associated > Arthropoda: Insects >... | reverse complement strand
GTGGGTGTGTGTGTGTGTGTGGGTGTGTGTGTGGGTGCGTGGGTGCGAGTGTGTGTGTTTGGGTGTGTGTGTGTTGGTGTGTGTGTGGATGTGAGTGTGTGTGTGTATTTGTGTGTAAGGTTCGCCGTTCTCATCAACAGGGCTTCTAAAAATAGGCCGTCTTATTGGCCAACACAAACCATGTATGGTAAGTAACTCCACAAAGCAGGTTATGTAAATTTCTCGAGAAGCTAATAGTCGCTTGGCTAGGCAATAAACTACGAGTATTTGCTTGTAAGGAGAGGGTTTTAAATGAGTCGAAACACAACTATTTTTAGACGTTATTTTAAGCTGAGTACATGTTTCGGCCCCTGCTCTGGGGAATCTTAGGTCAAAAAAGTATTTATTCGAGGAAACTATACAGTCTAAATCATAAAATATATCAAATTTTGGGGTATACAAAGTATTCCGAAAATCACACACATCCTGAAGCTACAGTGACAGTGGTTTTACTCATCTATTACTCCAGTTTTTTAAATACCTATTGTAAATAATGACTTTAATATTGTTAGGTTTATGATATATCCAGATCTTAACCTAGTCATGAACAGCATTAGAATACTGAAAACAACGAGATCTCTTGAATTTTAGATTGATATATTTTATGACTTTTACTGTATAGTTTCCTCGAACAAATACTTTTGTGACCTGAAGATGGCCCAGAGCAGGGACCGAAGCATGTCGTCAGCTTAAAATAACACTATCTAAAAAACTTAGTTGTGTTTCGACTCATTTTAAACCCTCTCCTTATTGTATTACTAAACACAACGGGGATGACACATCTAAAGACTATTTGCCTGTCTTTGAACTCGAAGTAGCAACAATTAATGTAATAGTGAATCTTACGATTATTGGACCGTGCATCATTGTAATAGTTGAAGAATAAAAGGCCAACTTGATGTCACTTGCTATTTTATTTCACTTCTTATGTGCTCAACATGTTTCGGACATTAATATAATCATCATCAGGAGCTTGCGACTGTGCTGTTGAATTACCACATCGGTCGGTTTGTTCTCGGTTCGTTGTGTGTTGGAGATTTGGTGCGGCTGGGTTTGAGTGGTGTTCGTGTTGCAGGCTGAAGCTTCAGCCGCACAAAATATCCAGCACACAACGAACCGAGAACAAAAGAACCGATGTGGCAATTCAACAGCACGGTCGCAAGCTCCTGATGATGGATATATTAATGTCCGAAACATGTTGAGTACATAAGAAGTGAAATAAAATTTCAAGTGACATCAAGTTGATCTTTCATTCTTCAACTAAAGTTATTAGCGTTGCTTTTATCGATGTCATCCTGTTGTGTAGACCATCCTACTGTCATTCTCTATATCTTTCGGCCTGGCATATATAAAAAATAAACATTAAATATACATGAAATATGTAATCGACGCCTTCGCTTCATTTGTGCACATATCACTTAATCACTTATTTTATCCTATTTTCTAAATATTTTAAAGCCACTATCATATAACTTATTACGGCCTACCGAAGAGCTGTGCAACAGTCAACAACCGAATGACCACAATCGGAAACTTCTAGGATCCTACGCAGTAAGAAAGAACTACGTACGAGGAACCCGAATGTAATGCAACACGGTAGACTAATGCCTATGTAGAAAGATGTTAAATTGGATTTTACAAGAACTGGGCTAGAGCTGAGCCAGGCGAAGTGTAGGTGCCGGTTAAAAATTGCAATAAACCTTTTAGAAAATGCAGAACATTTAGCTGGCTACAGAGGAGAATGGAATTTGTTATGTACGCGGCAGTACGTGATGTAATATTTCACCCAGATATTGCATGAAACAATGTAATCCGAAATGCCCGTATTAGCTGCAGCCGGTCCAATTTTATTTCATATGCATACCGCTTCCACTTTGTTGCATCATTACATTGAATTTTGCCCCTATTACACTTCTGAACGTCTTACGTTAGATACAGAAGGACGGGAACTGTTATCCTGGGAGCACATAGCCGTGCTCCTGAATTAAAACGCGGTTACCATGCCAACGTAGTATTGTTTCGTTTCTATTGGCAGCTAAAACAGCAAGCAGTGTTTGTGGTTACACAAGCACTGTGCCCTACATATTAGAGTACTCCACTAGGACTCACTTCTCAATCTATACTTAGTTACTTACTTAATTACTTACTTACTCACTCCATGGAGCGGAGTCCAACTTGAGAAGCTAACTGGTTTTCAGCTAATCAAGAATTTCCCGCATTTTATGGAACCCTAAGGTTCATTACTGCAGTCACAAGTGTCGGCCACCTGTCCCTATCCTGAGCCACATTGATTCAGTCCTTTCCCTTACATCACATTTCCTGAAGATCCATACTAATATTATCCCCCATCTAGGCCTGGGTCTTACTACTAGCCTCTTTCCCTCAGGTTCCCCCATCAAAACCCTGTACACACCTCTCCTCTCCCCCATACGTGTTACAAACCCAGCCCACCTCATTCTTCTCGATTTGACTACCCTACAAAATTCGGGTGAGAAGTACAGATCTTTAAGCTCTTCATTATGTAATTTTCTCCATTCCTCTGTTACCTCGCCCCTCTTAGGTCCAAATATTCTCCTCAGTACCCTATTTTCTAACGCCCTGAGCCTATGTCCCGCCCTCAATGTGTGCGACCAAGTTGCACACCCATACAAAACAACAGGCAACATTATATTTCTGTATATCTTCATCTTTAAACTTTTGGATAGCAAACTGGAAGATAAAAGATTCTGCATCGAGTGATAGCAAGCATTCCCTGACTTCAGTCTCCTCTTAATATCCTCCTGAATAAAATTTTGATTAGTCAAGGTTGTTCCCAAATTTTTGAACTCTAATCTCTATGTCCTGTCCTCCGAAAACCTATCATTACAGTCAATAACCCGGTACACTACAACTTTATAGGAAAATAAGTAACGGGTGAAACACATAACTAGGAAACCAAAAAATAATACCTTGTAACAAGTGAAGAACCTAGACTCTACCAAGGAAAAATTATTAACTGTTTACGTCTAAAAAACGGAGGATTAAAATAAGAATATATTTAACTAAATTTGGCTTCCACAGGACGTACTTCTTTATTTTTAAATTCAACTTAATAAATTCCCATATTTAAAAACAGATGCAGAGGTTTGGGCCTAAATACCCTGAGAAATGACGATATTATGAAAATCTAAATTATGTATGAAAAAGAATTAAATCTCGTTCTTAACACAGGCTTCATGGTTACACAAAAGAATTTTCTCCGTGTATTTTGATTACTGATATCTGATAATGGCACCTTGCACCCGAAGCGTGTTGTATGTTTGAAAACAGAAGACCTGCAAACAGTGTGTTGATTGAGAGTTTACAAACTGCTCTCCTAATATGTGTTACAACGGGATGTCTAAAATAAAAGTTAAAAATGGCAATACTTATCACACAAAAATAAGAACACATTTACAGTGACAGTAATATATTCGTGTATTTTTGGGAACTGTTTCACGTATTTGTACGAAAATGTTGGACAGGAAAATCAGAGTAAAACTATAGGTCTACATGAACATTTTAGATTCAGGACTACTAGAAATGACACAGACGCAATTCGCCCAAACACAACAGACTGTCCTAAAAACTACTTTCAAGCATATTGCGGCTTTGCTGTGTTATCAACCCAAAAGAAGAACCTATGTATAAATTTTGATATGAACTATATTCTTTGCTATTTTCGTTGTTATACCGTGCATGTTGTCAAGTCACTCAATTGTTATACCAACCACTGCACATATATAAAATTTATAAAATTTACACATTAAAACATTAAAAACGTTCCGACATGTTTCGGTCCTAGGACCATCATTAGGGAGCTATATCGTCCTTGCTAAAGTCACACTATAAAAAGTCACATTAATTTCGCTATTCCAGTTGGGTATTGTGGCAGCATGCCGTGTTGTGTTGTGATGCGAAGAGTGCCCTGTTACGGATGTGCGTACGCACATCCGTAACAGGGCACTCATGGCAACATAACACAACACAACACGGCATGCTGCCACAATATCCAACTGGAATAGCGAAATTAATGTGACTTTTTATAGTGTAACTTTAGCAAGGACGATATAGCTCCCTGATGATGGTCCTAGGACCGAAACATGTCGGAGCTTTTTTAATGTTTTAATGTGTAAATTTTATAAATTTTGTATATGTGCAGTGGTTGGTATAACAATTGATTACATTCTTTGCATTTTATGCAACTGTTCGTCAGTACTGGCTTTAACCACATGGACAGGATGAAATTCAAGCTGCCGCCTGCACCTACTGTGCTTACGAGTGACGAGTTCCTTAGAAGCGTCAGTAGACCCATTTATGTAACTTCACGGCGTCACACTCCAGCAACGCCGAGAGATCCTCATATCTTACACAGCGGTCTGTGATGTACGAGTATGTGCTGATGTTTTAAAAAACAACAGTCTTCTGGGGTAAGGCGTCATGTGAAATGTTGATTACCAAAGTTTCGGTGTAACTCGGTGCCTCAAGTCTTCAGGACGGTCCAAGAGTTTCTTTTAACTAAAACGTTTAAGATGTAACACACGTAATTAAGTCTGAGAAACATTTTGTCAGCTGAGAATGAAGACGTTCGGATGTCTCTGTGCCACTTATTAACCTTTAGCCCACTCGTGTATTTCAGTTTCTTAACGGCACTTTGCGCTGCTCTGCGTGTAATGTCCATTGCACGCCATTTTCCTTATAATTTTCTAGCCGGGCCTACAAACGTCAGCCCCTACGTGCACACAGCACGTTAACTGTGTACCCACATGGGAACATTAAATTGCCAAGTAGCTGCACCAGATACGGGACTTGGTTCATTTCACTATGACCACCAGAGTGCGTTAGTGAGCCGCGATAAGGAGCTTTTTCGCTCAGACCCGGCGGGTGACTAGCATGGAAAGATACGTAATTCGGGTGCTCAAACACGAAGTACGTATGTTGCAGCTCCGCTTAATTTTGAAAAAACACGTTTTTTTAATGTTTCATTAAGAGGAAAATACGTGTTGTTCTTCTGTACCTAACTAAGTAACCAACTAACGAGATGACTATTTAAAACACTGAAGCCTTCCTACAGGAGCTGATGGTTAATCGACGGAAGGACTTACTGTTCTTACGGTAAGCGAGTTGTGTCGCAGCAGGCGCAACTTTAAGCCAACTGACTGTATCACAGGCAATAATAATGCAGCACAGAACATCACAGCTCATAAAATAGCGTCCTCACATTTACTCCAAGATCTCCCTGAGGATTTCCGTCACAATTACTTTGTTTCCCTGGCACCATGCTAAATATTCCGTCCAACCTACCCTTCATATGGACCCTCCGAACCGTGCAGTTCTCCGTTCCTTTACTCAGACCTACTTGTTCCCTTAATTGTTATTTTGTCCTTGTCTGCGGAAGAGTGAGTTGAATAATTACGATTTTATATTCTCATTACGAGGAACATTGACGTAAAGCTGTTCTGGATGTGAATCCCATAGTTTCGGAGAAGAACCTTTCTCACACCCTGAAGATTGAAGTATCTGTTTCGTCCGAAAAGCTGGTGGACATTAACCAATCTACACGACGTCCAATTTTAGAATTCCCTTACCTTAAAGTTCAGTGATATTGGTAATTAACCTAGAAGTGAACTGTATACCATAAAATAATTAAAAGAAACACACATATAAATATATTCCAGCAATAACAAACAAAAAAAAATCATACCCACATGCTAATTACGAATTCTGTTAAAAAATGAGATTGTCTAAAAGATATATATATAAAGCGTGATTAGCTCCACGGTAGTGTGTTGTATTCACGTAGACTATGTACGTCTTCTAAATTATGCCTTGACTGAGATTTTCCCAACGAACCGTGCTGAGATATGACCGGCGATTACCAGAACATGCTTGAAGTCGATGTAAAAGTTCTCGTAACCAAACACGACAGTAACAAACACAGGACGAACAGAGAAGGACAAGAAACAAGTGATAATAATAGACGGAAAGCAATGAGTGACTCGATAGGCAAATAATGACGAATGGAATTTGGTACGGAGAACGATACGTAGAACGGACAGAAAGTAAGAAATGCGAGTATATGAGGTACAGAAGAAACAAAGAAAGAAACGAATATATGAAGAAGGAAGAAAAGGGTTAAAATAAGAAAGAGGAAAATATTTCAAATGAGGGCCAGTAAAGAAGGAATAAGGAAGGCCGATCTAAAGACAAAAAGAAAGAATCACGAAAGACGCCGTTAGAGATTGTATCTAGTACGTTATTTGGGGCAGGTTATCGCGTGTTAAGATACGAACACGGTGCGTGACGTCACGACAAAGCAGGCTGCCGTCTACATGTTGTTTCATAAGCTGCTGCAGTAGGAGCGACAGACTGCAGGCGTCGTCAGGTGGCAGGAATTACAGAGACTGGTTACAGGCGATGAGAGAAAACTCGAGGTGTGATGACACCATGTCGATGTGAAGCTGTGGCCTCTAATGGGCCCATTATCTAGCCCCCGGACGGCACATGTGGAAAATGATTCATGGGGTAAAGCCGAAGCATTTGGAGAAAAAACTGTCGAATACAGACATTTTCTACATTCCACATGAACTGTCCTTGGATTTAACTGTGGTCTATGCGGAGGCTACCCATCTCAGCTATAGTGCGGCGCATGATAAGAACTTTTACTTCGAAAAACCGCAATTACTGCTTTTCAGAATCACATCCAAATGTTGCAGTGCAAGGATTCTACCTCATTTACCAAGCACAGAAGACTTACGAAATCCCTTTTGTAAACGAAGTCCGCAGATTGTAAATTTCGTGGGTATAAATTTAAATTTTATAGGACCATCAAATAAAAATGTTTTATCAGCAGAGCCTAATTTCGCTTCCATTTCCACAAATGTCATTATATTTCACAGCCAAATATGTTTCGGTCTACCATATTAAGCCACCTTCGAGGACTAAAACGTTTTCAATGTGTGATGAAGTTGAGAGGACCTGAGATCTCACTTTTCTTTACTCGCTTTAAACAGAGCGCAAAAATATTACATGTCGTACAAATGCATTTTACCATTTCACAAAACGCTTACGTTGATTTAGGTTGTGTAATTTAATAAAATATTAACCTGTTAATGCTTCTAAGATACTGATACGTGTTACAGTAAAATGTTAATTTCCTGTTATTTGAAGGTTATCTGGAGTTAAGCCTACATATAATGTACATATCTTTCACTTCTTAAGTTTCGGATATTTTGCTTCGATAAAGTACTGTTTTCAGGTACGTTGTTCTGATCGTTTCCCCAAAATTTCTTAGCTATTCGGTTCTTTTGCAGGTCTGTGAATAGGCTGATTTTGTATGGGTCTGGGACAAAACACATATTAATATTGTGTAAGCGGAAAGGGAAATAGCGTTTAGGCTATAGCTGAACCAAAACACAAAGGTATATCAAGCTCCGAGGGAAACCTTTATCCCACCGAAAAGAAGAAAACTTTGCGACATAGTCGTAGATGGAAAGCCAACATGGAAGTGGATCGTAAGCAGACGCGGTGTGAGGAAGAAAATTGAATTCATCTGTCAGGATATGTCCTAGGGCAAGGTCTTTGTGACAAGCCTTTGTGCTTCATAAAGACCAGACATTTCGCTAAGGTACTACCAGATTCTTCGAAAGAACAATGTACTACAAAGCGAATGTTTACGGTACGACGTATTTGTTGGGGACAATATCCGTGCCCTTGCTTTTTAAATGTCGAATGTATATATTGTATATATGTTGCTATTTTTCTGGGTTCTGTACATTGCCTGGTTTTCAAACTAGCTATGAAATAGTCGCAAAACATAAAAATTCTAAAGTGTTCGCTGTTGTTTTCGATAGGTATTAACCTTTTAAAGCCTACTGGTTACGTGATGCACCACCAGTTTAACATTCAACAACCGTACGCTCTGCCCACACTGTATTTATGCGTTTTGTATTTATCTGAGAACAAACAGCGATTTGTGCCACTTACAGCATAAACTGATTGGTTTTTATAACCGAGATGAAAAGTGTTTACAGCGCGGTACGAACTGGGTCTTTAAATAAAGCAGTCTGCGCTTAGTCTTAAAGGGACAAATACGTGAATGCTTTGTGCAGAAAGTATTTTGACACAAATTACAAGATTTTCCGCGTCTTAACGACAGATTAAAAACCGATTACTTTCGATATATTTTAAGGGGGAAGGCGCTAAATCCCTACCTCCTGAACGTCGCTTTGCCTCAGTCACGGTATAAAAACCGTTTCTTCGGTTTCGGCTCGTCTGTCAAAGACACCAACCTCGAACAGCGCAAAAAAAAACTGGAGCTGGATATTAAAATTTACTTGGATCTTCAATTAAAATGCATGTTATTTCTGTCCGAATTGAACCAAAATGCGAATATATCAACAGATATTTCGTAATAATCCTGAACAAAAAGCTTCACGAAAACTCATTTTGTAGGAGACAAGCTGTCCCACGCGAATAGAAGGACGAACGGACGGACAGAAATGACAAAGCAAATAGCTTTTTGTTTTGCAGAAGGGCTTAAAAAACACAAATTTTGGGAACTGGAAATCTTACCATCCTCTGATGAAACAATGGCGATGCATCCACTTAAATGGCCAGTCCATTGAGTCCAGTGATGGAAAACAGCTGCTCATGTCAGCCAAAAATTAAAAAGACACTCCCAACCATTTCGTCTGAGAACGGGCTCACATTTGCGTTCCGAAATATTATGTTCTTTTGCGAATAAGAGGAGATGTATACAGACCATTACCAAGGTGTGCTGAATTTTACGTACTGTCGTCAGAATCCTCTAGAACTGTCGCACATCTCAGGAGTTTATCCGATACGCACTTTTAGTGAATGAAACATACGGAAGAGAGATGTGGAAAACACAAGATGCGGGGTTAAGATTGACCCAGCGTTAGAAAATGGACAACTACCGTCACGGACAATTATTTGTGAGAATCAATACGGCACAAATATTCCAGCAGGGTGGAGAACATGTGCATTTCCTGTTTTAATGCACAACTAACAGTACTGTTAATTACGTGCTATCACAAAAATGTTATTCACAGAGCTACTACACAATAATTATATTTATCGTTAGGTGATTAACCATTAAATAGGACGAAAAACATAGACAACAGTTCAAATGTGATGGCACACGGTGACGCACGGGGAGGAAGTGAAGGGGAAACTGACGAATGGAGTGGGTAGCCAGTTCTCTTAACACTACCTCGGAACACGGTGTATCCAGCATTACTATCGCTGATGCGCACACCTCGGCCGTCAGTAGTCGACTGAACTGACGCCCCCGCCAATTTAAATGGACTTGTCCATTTCGCCGAAAGACGAAATCTGGTTTCTGCGCGTGTGCCATCACATTTCAACTGCCCTCTACCAAAAATAACGTAGTCTTCAAGAAACACGTACGTGCTCTTTCTTTACTTTACCACTTTCTTTTTCTACGAAAAGACATTTATTAGAAAATTTATGCTTTATCTGAGCTTCATGTAATTGGTGCCGATATCAGTTATCGGAAAAACATCATTTTTAGGCGTGGTCAGAAAATCGAGAAAGGTGAATATTAGCTTATTCATGTCTGTCTGTCTGTCCGTCCGCATGGAACAAATGGACTCCCAGTGGATGGAATGTCATGAAATTTAAGCAGTTTTTGAAAATATGTCGAGAAAATTCAAGTTTCATTAAAAGTATAACAAGAATAACGGATATTTTACATGAAGACCAGCAAACATTTTTGAGCATATCTCGCTCAGTTTTTCATAGAATGAGAAATGTTTCAGAAAAAAAAAAAACTGTACAGAAAATCAATAACACAATTTTATGTTCAAAACGTTTTTCCCGAATGTCGTAACGTTTATGAGATAACGTGGAAAAATATTGTAGACCCGGACGGACCACAGATGTGCACATACACGCTTTGAATGCTGGATACCTAAGGCTACACTCCCCCCCCCCCCCCCCACACACACACACACTCAGAATATGTAATACTTACTGATTTTCCACTGCAACAATAGTTGCACGAACGTGCCTAAATGTTACTTTATAAGCATGCTGCCTGTCTTGTTCAGTACCCATTTTAGTCGAAATCCTTCGTGTAGTTCGGAAATTAAAGAAAGTGGCAAAAAAAAGCAGATGACTTTCCACAATTCCTTCACTTCAGTAACTTTGTGCAAAGAAAGTGAACAATGTGAGGTAAGCAGAAATGTTAGTTACGTGACGTAAATCTCGTTGCTGTTCAGCCTGTAGAAATTGACTTGACTCTCCTTTAGTAAGGCAGGGATGAGGTGAGTGCTTGTGTTGGAGAGGGCTAATGATAAGGTATTGATTGTTTCAGACAAAGGAACGCCAGTAAGCGTGTAACATGCACTATAAACACACCCCGCTGCTTTAACAAGAGCGGCTTAAGTATAGCCAGCGTGATGAATACCAAGTTATTTCTAGCAAAAAAAAAATAATCAACCGATCTCCTTTCCAGTACAGATTACTTATTTGCAAGCCACAACTCGCTCACATAGTAAAGAAATTCTTTGCTTTTGGTAGAACCAGTATATTCATTAACGTGTTCATTGCAGGCAAATAAATCAATTCCATATCCTCACACACTCTTTATTCAAGATTAATTTTTGTGTTATTCTCCCATCTACGCCTAGGTCTCCAGGGCTGTGCTTTCCCAAACAAAATGTGTACGTATCTAATTTCTCATGTCCATGGCAATCTTTACATTTTGCTCTCCTTAATACGACCAACACAGCAGAACTTAGTGAAGAATACAAATTGTAAGGCTCTATTTATGTTGTGTTGTACTTAACCCTAGGCCGAGTTAAATCCCATCTGATATCTGCTGGCCTTATTAGGATCTCACCATATTTTCCACGTTAGCGGGCTAAGGGTTAATCTGTTATTTACTATTACCTAAGTCAAGAAATAAACGACAAATTCTTGTTCACAGTGGCAGCATCTGTTCGAGATTTGGGGTTCTCACGGCGAAGAGGGATAGAAGGAATTAGGCTGAAGATGGAGGCAATATGTATATCTCAAGCGTCGACAGTCTTCTACTAGGCCACCATAATTACATCACAGAAGCAATAATCTTCTTTCGCCATGCTCTTTTGTTTGCGTGGCAAATTTTTACGCCTTTATAAAACCAAATACTGAAAACAGCTTCAAGTGCTAATGAGTTAGGCAGTATAATTTTTTACTGTCATTCTTAAAGTGATGACATCCAATGAAGGGATGAATGTTATAAAAGCAATGGGCGGTGCATGTTAAATTTTCACGTTGATGAACAAGCATGTGATGGACTTACTGAAAAGGAATTTGTTAAAAATAGCTAAAACAATGACTTCTCAAAATGGGGTTTCTGATCGGCGCTTTCGATTCGAAACCAAAGTAGGTCCTATGTTATGAACTCGCCATCCGTCGGGTCGGGGAAGTGCAATGAGTGCAGTGACTGATTCCGGGCTAGATGATCGAAGTTAGATTCTCGGAATGAAAAAAGATTTCCTTTCGCCACCCCGTACCTACCATCTCTAGAGCCCATTTAGCCTTCAAATAGATATCAGGAGTTGCTTTTCAGGGGTTAGAGTGGCCGGGGCGTGAAGGTGACCACGCAACTCCATCTACCACAGAGGTTAAGGATCAGCAGAACATTACCACTTTTCCACCGGAATACCTACTGGACGTACGAGAAACGGAGGTTTGTTCCCAGTTGGGGACAAAAGAGTCACGACTGACTCTGGAGGCTCCTGCGCTTCCTGTTCAATGGCAATCTGACGCCAGTTTCCCGGAAGTAGGGGAATATACCGCAACAAGATAGCTGAGAATGATGCTGTTCATCACTGCCAGACATTTTATACGATTCCACACAACTTCAGGAATTAGAGTATTGCAGCCAGTGGAAGAACTAGGCTGAGGGTTGGATTACTGGAGAATTGAGTGTCGATTCCTGAGTGAACAAATAACTTTCTTTCCTGTACAGAAGCCACACCAGCTCTTGGTTACCAATGGCTCTTTCACTAGGGTAATCTATGAAGCAGTCTTCACACCTCCATCTATATAGTGTCAGTTGATGCGCAGATGGAGCTGTACCGCCACTCCACCATTTGCCCTCACGACATGTTCGTAAGTACTACTTGCAAACTAGTTTCACTGCTAGAATAAAAGAGGACTTCAACAAATACCTCTGCAAGTCGGTAATTTATGGCTGTTTGGTATAATGGAGTGCGATGTTGAACAGTTATCTAGGAAAGATTATGTTTGATAAAATACTAGGCTTGGAAAAGTACAGTGCTCCGAAACGTCTGTAAATATGAATCTCGTTCATGCCGTTACATCTCACGAAGATTCATTCAGAAATGCTTCCGAATGACATTCTGCAGGACACCGGCTCGAATGTCCTCAGTCCCCCCAGGAAAATGCACAGAGAATTACTTATTCACGCCACAACAACTTCCTTCCACTTCTTTTCTCACTCATTATTCATTAGTCATCCTGCTACTCCACAACAGGTTTAGTTACGTGGGCACATGAAATTTACGACTTTAGCATAATATTTCTCATGAAATATGAAGGCACAGAAGTGAAAATGAAGGGAACATGACTGTGATTGGAATTCGCACTACTTCAGTTTTCAGGTCTCCTCATCAGTGACAATAATGTCGCCAGTGTGGAAACCCAATCTTAACGCGCCGAAAGCTAAGTGCGTGCTGTGGTATCGCAGACAGAAATGTGCAGGCAAGGTACAAAGGTTACGTCGTACTGAGCTTGGTAGGGAAACACCAAAGAATATGTCTGTCTGCAAGGGATATAAGTTTGAAGTTCACGTGACCGCGCATCGTGATAAATTCTTATACTAAAACCAACTAGATGCACTAATTTCTCAAATTTATTGGAATAAAACTCTACATGTTTCGGACAGTTCCTCTGTCCGTCATCAGGAGTTTTTTACTGTACACGCAACAATACATACATGTTTGCTGACAGCTTGAGAACAAGCTGTCAGAAAACGTTTTATGACCTATACCATTGCTGTGTGTACAGTGCAAAACTCCTGATGATGGAAGGAGGAACTGTCCGAAACGTGTAGAGTTTTATTCCAATAAAATTGAGAAATTAGTGCATTTAGTTTGTTTTATTATAAGAGGGGTGTAAGTTGTTCAGTGAGGATGGGCGATTCTGTAAAAACCCCCCGGAAAAACGACCGGTCGCAAAATACTCGTAGTTACAGATGTCCCAGCCGTCTTCGTTCTCAGTCGAAGAAAGTGAATAAGGCAAACGTCTGGTAATTACGTATGCCCGATCGAAAGTACACAAGATTCTGCCAGGTAGTTCGAAATTTGAAAATTGCATATAGCAGTTGTTGCCAAATCTAACAGCCCAAGAAAAATACGTTCGTTACACATTCAACGTTGTATAACCTTTGTGCAATTAATATAAACAAATACGGTTTGTTACCAACAAATTGCACTTATCCATGGAATAGAGAACAATTCTTTCATGTCTTGGCTACTACTTACAGCCATTGTTAGGGGGCACTAATATATATATGTATATATATATATATATATATATATATACACACAGCCTTATAACACGACCTTGCAAAATTCTAAATAGTAAAGTACAATGCCAACACAATATAATTCTGGGACTTTCAAAACCTAAACAGAACTACCAATTTGGCTACAATGTTCGGTCGGTTCTTCACAACTAACACTTCGTATTGAGCTGGAGCCACAAACCTTCCTTCCTTTGTTTCATGTTTACATGGTAATAACATTTCAGTTTGCCGAAAGTTACATAACTTCTGTTTAAAGTAGAAATTTACAAGGAAGTCGTTTCGCTAAAAGGTCAAAATATTAGGGTAAGGAGGGAGAGGGTTCTAATCGATATATGTCATTTATAGCTTGGGAAGGGTTAATGGCGGCTTAGCAAATGCGCGTGTCGCTCATGGCGCCAGCAGTTTTGAAGCTCGGATTCTGTTATTGAAGCTAAGCTCTCCGCTTCACCGCGATGTGAATAATTGAATGCAGTATATTTACGAGTTACTTTCCTGCATCACTGCTCTAACAACTCTTCAAATGTTCTGAACGTTTTATAAAATCATTCGTTTAGTTATTGTTTTTATCAAAGGCCCGATATTACACAATACGAAAGTCTTTATCTCACATTCCGTTCGGCATGTTAAACAGAAATTCAGTGGGTAACAAGAGCCTCGGGACGCGAACTTTTAGATACAGTTCATGTTGAGAATAATGCGTAGGCTAAGTACGGGTGTGTTTTCATGTCTGCAGTGGTGTTACACTACGCAAACAAAAAATGTGAGCAAAATGCTAGGCCCATTAGGCAGACCACACCATACTTTTACTGTGGTACTACGGTCACATTGCTGTTATTATCGCTCCCACTTCAGATGTCCTTACAGCCATGTTAGTATCACTGATGATAAAGGTATTGCACGTGAATTTCCGACGTATGTGACATACTTCTTACAAAATACACTGAAGATGAATGACATATACGTGGACGTACTATTGAGTAGAAGTGCCCCTTCTTAGCCCTGACTGTATTTCCTTTCCTTTGCAGCGTTGCAGTAAGTAGACTACCATAGGTGTAGTAAAATAAAAATCGTTAATCAGCATATTAAACTGTCACATGTAACTTAAAAAACCGGAAATAAAGATTAAAATAACGCCAAACCTGCCCAACACGATAATGATAAATCAATTTAATATTGTTGCGACCGGACAAGAGTGCTATAAGGAACAGGAAATGGAAGAAACTTTCAAACAGGGACAAGCAAATGGTCGAGATATCTACCATTTCGACAGACGTACTCTTGCTTTTCCGCCCTTCTGGAGAATATAAGATAATTCCTAAGTTGCCAGTGTCAAATGCATGCTTCTCAGGCAGCACTAGTTTCTTGTACTTAGTGCTCAACCTTATAATTTTATTTTATTTATCAAATTTGGACAGCTGGCTCTAAAGGCCAACAAATTAGGTTTCCAAATTATGCATTTCACCATTAAACAGTAAATCAAAATTCCCTGTCGCCTTATCTGAAGCCACTACTTCTTATCACTCTGATGCCTTAACGTTCATAGCACTCTTATTAGAAGGACGGGCGGACGACGACTGAGAATTTCCTAGAATTGGTGGTACTTTTCCATCCTCCTCGAAATGCAGTATCTCTCACACCTCCAAAAAAAATGTACCCGCTGATTTAAGCTTCTAGTATTCTTTCTTATAAATCTGTCACTGACTTGTACGAGTACGAAAGGTTTCATGACTCTTGTCATACAATATAAGTCAGTATACATGGAAAGAGGTTTGAAACCAAGAAGATCCTTAGTATAAATTAAGTTCGTCACAGTAGCAGCCAGGCTCGCAGGACATAAAACCAAACACGACTCTGCCTGCTCCTGCTGTTTCCACACAAGCTATCAGTGTCACTTGTCTGAAGCCAGAAATCTCAACTTGTCCGACAAAGACTCTAATTCGCTGCTAAATGTTTACTGAAGACAGCGCTGCGGAATGAGTGTCAACTGATCTTTATCGCTTAGAATGTCTAAATGTCTTAACACCATGCCGTAACTCATACACTACAATAGAGAGGACGCATTTGTCTCCATCATCTTAAGTGTTCTTCTCTAAATGCTAATACACACACACACACACACAAACACACACACTTACAGGACCGAGCTCCTACTGTGCTTCGACCGCGTTGCGATGAACCACGTCAAAAGCAATTTATGAATTTCTATAATAAAAACATGGAAGAGGTGTCACGCAATTGGTGCAATATTTATCTCAGAAATTAACCAACTTAATGCACAAAATTTTTGTTTTACGGGACGGCCACCTATAGGTGTGATGAAACCAGAGGCTGTGTAATGCAATTTTGACCTCCTGATGATGAGCACATATGCTCGAAACATGTAGAGGCATGAAATAAACTTATTGTAAAACAAAAATTTTGTGCATAAAGTTGGTTAATTACTGAGATAAATATACTGAGATGCACGGTCAGCAAAATGTCAAAAATTGATGCAATATTGTCGACACAAACTAACAGCGCAGGATCGTAAAATGTTACTTTGTTACAATTCTTAGAAAAATTCCGAAAATTTAAGGTAAGGCATTTGGACTATATATTAGCGTGGCTGACACGCAAAATCTGTACTTCACCTTCTGCTGATTCCGGTAATGTGACGACATTTACGTAAGTAAAGTACTTTTAAAAAACATATATCGAAAACATACACAAAAATTCTGTATTATATATGATTGTATGTTACCGATTAAAACAAGGCATCGGCGCAAAGATTCAGGTTATATCGTAAATGTTGAATGGCCTTTGAATTTATACAAGTATAAAAAATACACACAAACAGACCAATAAATTGTTTAATTATGAAATTATAATCCTTAGTACAATTTCAAGGAAAATTTATCTGTATTTTTACAAGAGTACCTGTTAATAAGTTAGAATTGCCAAATTTGCTAGCTCAAACGAACAAATTATCGCAAGTGAGCTAATATTACAAAACCCGCAAAGTTCTTTAAAAAGTTGCAGTTTAAAGTCCACGTTAAGTTATTGGTGCATATCGCAAGGGATAAACAATATAAAGTTTTAATCATAAACGCGAAGCCTCAAACTTATTTTCTTACTGTGCTTCTTACTTGAGCCAATTCTTAGCGAGGCTAATTTATACTAAAATAAAGCTTAAAATTAAAAGAAATTATGGAGAACACAAACCATATTGGTAAGCTGTTACACTGTGCCCACTTGATACGTTTAACATACTGAGCGATTTCTATTATATACTACGTAACAAAGCTAATTCCTATAAATTAAACATACTCACAATTATATAACATAAGAATATGGAGTAACCAACAATCTTGCAGCAGCAAACCACAAGCAACTCACCTGAAACACAGAGAAAAAAACATTAGTTTTATGCTACAGTAACGTTGGAAATATAAAAAGAAAAATAATCTGACTTCGTTTACCTTAGAGAATATTTGAGAATCTACCGTATGATACTTTGTAATTGGGATATGATGTTCCCTCAATCCTCATTATTAAAGTTAAGGTCATTTGGGATGTGACACCGCACAAACCAACCAACAAACCCAACCAGGTAACAAAATAACAAACCAAGTAACGTCCTAACTCTATACAGCACTGCCCTTATTACATAATTTGAAAGTCACGCAGTTTGCTAAGAAATTCATCGCATTTTATGAAAGCCAAATCGCCCAAATACCTTCAGGGTAGAATTCTCTTACACTGCAGACAGGGACAAAACTTTCGTCCGGAATGACGATGACAGAGTGCAATTGCAGACGTATTCAATCTTAACTGTTATCGCCATGACCAGCTCAAACAATGGAAAAATAAACACCTACACTGTGCACAATCTTAGCCCCACACGTCACATTGACCGATAATTCGTCCATTTTTGTTTCATGTATTCGAATGTTCGAGCAGTTCGTTTTATGACTGAATAGTGTCGTTAATTAAACCAAGAAGAAAGAAGGGATAATTGCGAATGAACGAAAGAACAAACGACCAAATGAACTTTCCCATTTTAAATCTTATAAATATTGCATCGCCTTAGTATTAAACGTGTTTGAGGTGGAGAAGCATACAAAGCGAAAAACAGCATTTCGCACTGGACAAAGAGTGATTACTCCCCGTACGCCAGAGCTTGGAAAATGACTTACAGAATACATGCATTGTTAATCCTTTAATGGTAACCTAATTTTGTGCGGCAGCATTTCATTACTTTTCCATACGCTGATTAAATATAGACCAAGTTCGTTTTACCGGATTTATCAAGCCTGATGCCTTAACCTATTACACATAAGTATACCACAGTCTGTAGAATTAAGTTGCCTGATTAAGCTGCAGGAACAAAAGTATACAAAAGGGTCAGATAAAAACATCGGGTTTGGGTTGCAAGTTAATTTAACTTTTAAGAGCTTTAGCTGTAGTAAGAAAGCGAGGGGGAACCTTAAAAAAGGAAAGCTATCAGCAAATATGATCCATGTCACGCAGTTTCTCATGCAAATAGCACAGGCATGATCCGAAACTTTGTGGCAGTGGTTTCCACTGCTACTGCAATAATCGCATAAGGCAGTCTTTATTTTGGGTAGGATTTGTACATAAATACACGCTGAAACACGTGTATCGGGGTGGGCAAAAGTAGGTTTACAGTTGTGAGTACGCGAAACACAGAGTTTAGTCTTGTATTATATGTGTAAATAATGAAGGTCTGTAATTTGAGCACTTACGAGATTGTACCTCACTGCACTGTGCTATTGTGTCATTCTTTTGAGTTAATAAAGCTATTGTAATAATCACAACCTGCATGTCTTTTTCCATACTAACAACTGTAAACGTACTTATGCCCACCCCTGTATACGTTCAGTAATATCAAAATGTACCAAAGTGCAAGCGTAAGGAAAGGGAATTTCAGTTTGTTTGCACGAAATCACAACCACAACAACTGTTATATACAACCAAATAATAGGAACTATAACAACAATATTAGTACTATACTTATTATTAACAATAAATGTAGTCGTAAATATTATCAGCGTATCTAAGGGACCACTACGACACACAAAAACCCACATGAAATAAACACCCCTTATTTAAAATTGCAAGCGACGCCCTAGTAGACTTACCAACACCATCAACAATTAGAGGTTGATGAAACTTTGGATCGCTTCTAGGAATCTAGCACAAACTGTAACTGGGTTATTTCTAGCCATACACTACTGCCCAAACATCGACATTGCATTCAACAGAGTAAGACACATTTGTCGAGACGTAAACCACGGATGACTACTACGAACACTCCATGCAAAGGGAGTCTCACTATTTTTCGTCTGCATCTACTTACATACCGGACGAAACTTATACTACGGATCATACAACTTCATACACACATGATCAGTAAGAGTGGTAAATCTATTCTTAACTATAGCAACAGCATTCATAGGATATGTATTACTATGAGGACAAATATCATTCTGAGGTGCAACCGTAAATACAAACCTGTTATCAGCAACTTGTAAATCAGATATTGGTGAATTTATTTGGCTTATCAACTTGTTTACGTGAACGGGAAGGCAGTCGCAAACCGCATGATTGTAAAGTATGGAACAGGGCAATGGCTTTGAAACATGACGACAGAAGTGCGTGACAGGAACCAATCACGACTTTCATTTACCTGGCTGTTCATTTATTTACTGTTTATTTTTTAAATTAATTTCTGAATTACGCTGGTCCTTACATCATGCTGCTGAAATGTACGGTTCTTGTGTTTTGTATAATTTACGTTTACGCTTATTCTTCATAATTTGCAATTATATTATTTAAAAAAACTTTATCCCACTTTACAGTTACAGTACTAACATTTTTGCCTGATTTTAATCCCCCTGTGTCTCACAGTCTGCTCTCTATTTGCGCATTACCCATATAAGGTATTTGAAGCAATGTACTGTACTTACGATACACAGCAAAAGTAAAGCAGTCCCGTTACAGGCCTGGAGGCGTACAAAGGGTTCCAGGAAGTTAAGGTTCCCAGATTTCGCGACAACGGCACAGGATGGTGGTAGGTTGTCAGCCTTACGCACCGGCCGCCTTTACCCCCAGGAAATGCTCCTGGTACTCATTTCTGTTAGAGGCTGAGTCGAACCCAGGGCCACAGTGCGACAATACATAGCAACAGATTTAATAATGAACAAGGTGCGAGATATCCATAGAATATTACATTAAGACCCATTCGGATGTTTTACACCGAAACGTGCCTAGTTAAAGTGTAGTGCCATAATTCTAAGTACTCTAGGTACTTGCCGTCAAGAGAAATATTCCTGCAGCTCACCAACACTCGGTTCATACGTTTATCTCCACGCGTAATAAATGTACATAAGTGCAATAACGTACATTATAAACTTAGTGTCTCCCCCCCTCCCCCCCTTCACCTTTCGGCCAGGCATGTGTGTAACAAAAGACGGATACATCGAGACACTATGACAATTTTTGAACCAATACACAAATGTAAACCAATGGTTTAGCCTTCACATCTTATTAAACCAAATGGCGGAATTGGTTTTGTGTAATTTCTTTTTTCGTATTTTTATAAGAATATGTAGTCTTTGTCTGTTTGGAATTAATCAGCTTTAGATGATCCAAAAACCGCGCACTGAGCAATTTTATATGGTACATAAAAAAACAAATTCACGTAAGTGCATAAAAGCATATTATAAACATAGAGTATCTCCTACATGTTTCGGCAATTCAAGTGGGCATCGTCAGGGAGATGCGTTACAAATGTTGCATACATCGGTATGTCTCAAATTTTTCAACCTAATGACATACACGTATAGCCATCACCAGCCTGAATGCAAAAGTGAAAAGGAGATATTCACAGTTGCACATATACATTGCACTTCTGATTACCCCCAGGTACATCGAAAGACACCAGGGCCTACATTAACAATAGTTATTGTAACGAGACGTGACATTCTCAGAGGGGTTAGTGGCCATATTACGGTCTACTAGAATGTGAAAGCATATAGCTTGTAACAGATGCCAACTTTTCAGAGGATAAAATGATGCGTATGTCTGTCGGAAAGAAGATATACTCTTACTAGCTACAAGACCCAGTCAACACATTCCTAAGAAGGATCTTCTACTTACTTACCAAGCTCCGGGGCTCCATATACCACAAAACTGTAATATTAAGTTCGAGAATCATAATTTATACTATGATAGAATTGATATGTAACAAAAATTACAACAATGCTGAATAATTTGTAATTGGTTATTCATATCCAAGTCACAAAGCTGGCTTTCGCGCGAGAAGGCCGACTAAAATCTGAGTAGCACCTACTTGTGTCGAAAGATATCGGTTCTCAACGAAAGTCTGGCATGTGTTTCTGATTACGCTGTAATTTGAAAAGAAACAAGTCGCGGTTACGTGCTCTGTTCCCGCTCAGTGAAGGGCATAGAAAACGTGAACTTTCCTACTTTTTCCACAATTCCGCATCTTAAATATTACGTTTCCTTTGGTTTCCATTAATAAAGACAACTACGCCGCAATCGAGCACCCTAATCGCACCGTAATCTTAATTAACATGAACTTAACTGACATTACCAATACCCCAATTGACGCTCTCGAAATTTGGAAACTTTGTCCGAGGTTCGAACTGCGGCCCATGACCGGTCAAAATGTCGACTACTTGAGAAGATGTGATTAACATAGTTAAATACGTCATCAAGCGCTTTGCACTGCTGCCTTAGGTTTTTCTTTGTTATTCTGCAAGCTCACAGGGCTTGCAACAGCAAAACTTTTTTGATTTCATTTTTTCTAGTCGTGGTTGGTTCATTTTAAAGAGAACTTCATTCGGGGGAAATAAAAATGCTATTTTTATACCTAAATGTTTTCAAAAATTTTTATATGTGCCGCTTTTATTGTATACGTACACATGTGCACACTCCGTATGCACATAGCTGGCACCGCTGATGAATGAACACGTTTTGTTTGACAATTATGCAAATAAGACTGATATATGACGGTTATCGAAAGTTTCATTGTTAAAGAGCAATCTTTATGGAAGCCCCCAATGTTTTACTATTAAACCAACCACATTTATTCAGTCTAACACAAGGTACATTTTATTTAAGTTTTATTCTTCAAGTTCTTAAATTCTTAAATTACATTACCTTAAATTCAAGCACCAACTCCTTCAAGTATCTAGTTTTGAATAATCTATTGCACCATTTGACATGAATGTCTTCCTAAGACACAGCACTATGTAATGATAGCTCATAACGTCCAAAAATATCCTGCCTATTACAGAATCCGGTATTTCCAAAATTGTGTTTAGAGACACAGGCTTACATAGCCGTTGGAAAGAATTATTGCAATTAGAAGGATCAAAATTAATTTCTGAAATGTAGTGATACACAATGTTAAAGCAGGAGGGAGGTCAGTAGCATCTGGTAGTTTATACAAAAGGTCAACATGTTAGTGAGAGGAAGAATAGATTACAAGAGCAGAGAGTGATATGGAGTATGTGTGAAGTAGGATAGACGGCTGGAGAGTGAGAAAAGTGGAGGTTAGCACAGGATAGAAGATGCTGAATGCATTTACACATGGGATTTTAGTTTGTTAGACATTTGGCAGTGACAAGTTTAATGGGTTGTGAAGTTTGCTGGGACCGTCAAAATTCGAGGGCGTGACTTTTTTCCGAGTTGTAAATCAAGAGAGGGGGATACCGTGTTAGCTACAGTAGCACATTAAAATTGTCCGGTAGAAGAGACCCATACGGGTTTTGCATATATTACGTTATGGGATACCACGTCAGTCATTAGGAACCAAGGGGCAGACAGAATACAAAATTTTAAAGTTTTGGACCTATTGCGAGATTGTTAAATTTACATGGGACCAATCAGACTGGTTAGCAAAATTAGCGGAATTTTTAGCAAGGTATCAACTTGGCGTATTGTAGCGAACGACGCACAAGTTTTTCGGTTTTCATAGAGTGAGGACGCGTGATTGCATTATTCCTCATTTAGGCCAGACTTACAGACTAAATTCTTTAACAAGTAATTAATAAATGACACTACAGGGTGGGGGTACAATGTTTAAATAAGTGCATTAATTCGGATTTGAATGGTTTTACCAAATTTCGAAACATGCAAATGCCTATTATTTAAAAAAATGTTGATATGCAGTGAAGATGCCAAGTGACATAGTGATCTGTGCTACGTTTATCGTATGTCGTCAGAACGTGTAACAAATTAGCGCCCATTGACTCGTAATAAATCACACAAAACATACTCCAAATTATCAATTAAAACAAAAATCTTCTTAATCCTCACTACTTTCACAACACCCACACCACGTTAGTGCCTGTCAGTGACGTTCCATATAAAACGACTGAGCGAGAACGGTGAGCCGGACGGTTATGCATATAATTCCTATCTCGATCCATAACAGTCCATTCCATATCATACAGAAAACTTTAACAAAGGCGTATTTTCGTGTCACAACCTTATCTCCACTTAGTTCTCCTTAGTGCTCGTTTGATTGAAGTTTTCAACTAAAATACTGCACTACTTCGTCTTCCCCATTCGTTATTCACGTCTTTTCAACCTCTTCTTCTTTGATTCGATCGTCCTAGTAATATGAGGTAAGGAACCATATGGAGTAGAGCCTTTTTTGAGAAGTTAATGGGTTCTCATCTAGTGAAGATCTTCAAAGCATTTCATGGAACCTAAAATTTCATTAGCGTCGTCACAAGGACCCGCAACTGGTCTTTATTCCGAGCTAGATGAAAGCAGTCCATGTTATCCCCTCTTATGTAATTAATATCTATTTCAATATTATCATTTACACCTACGCCTAAGTTTTTCAAGTGGCCCCCTTCCTTCAAGCTTCCCCACACAAGCATGTCTGCCTTTCTCTTCTGCTCATCCGCGCAGTAAAATCCCCTCAGCTCACCGCCCTTGATTTCATCATCACGAGGGGAAGTATTTGGCGAATTATATAAGGTAATTAGCACAAAATAGTGGCTTCCCATTACGTTATCTCCCCAGTACTCTTGAAGAATAACTCCATCCTTACCAATAGCAAAACTCCGTTGCCAAGATACTGACAGTAGCCCTCAGTGTCAACATTAGATACAGTTAGATGTGTCTGGAATGCGACCAGTTTACACGTAACACAAGGAAAAGTATTGCACTCCGTTGCTAGGCAACCGTCCGTCATAAAGTAGACCGTAGCTCTGACGTAGTCAAAATATTAAATGAAGACAATGGAAATGGCAAGGGGAGAAAGCTAAAGCCACTTTCGGCAAAAAAAGGATGACTGGTAAACAAAAGTATTATACCTATCTGTACACTTTAGCGTGTTTTGTACGGAAAAAGTTATTACGAATGAATATGTCATAAAACAAAATATAACAACGTAAAGAGCTGTTGGAGGCAGTAAATGTCAGTGCGTCAGACGAGGGGGTAAAGTACTTCTGCACTGAGGCTCTGAGCAGTCCATACGTAATCTGTGATCTAGAAAGCAGCTGGCGCAACATTTTCGCCGAGGGAAGCACTGGCGCGGGTTTTTCTACGAATCGTTGTTTTTATCCTCCGTTACAAATCCCCCAGTAGTCTGTGCACGTGTGTAACTGAAACGGGGTTATGCGACAGGATTAATCAGCCAGCGTTTCGTATTGTCAGGAGCAACATGTGGCAAGTGTGGGATATATGGGTCGACTTGAAGTTACAGTACCATTTGGGAGACCAGGGCACACACTGGAAGGTAACATTAGAATGGATATTAAAGAGAGGGGCTGCGAGTGCGAGGATTGGCTTGATGTGGCTCGGGATAGGGACAAGTGGCGGGCTGTTATCAACGCGGTAATGGACACAAGGATTCCATAAAATGCGGGGAATTTTTCTAATTGTGGAAGGATTACGTTTTCAAGAAGAAATGTACTCCAAGTCAGCCAGTTTGTTTGTTAGACGGATAGGGCAAGGTAGCTTTAGCTGATAAAATATATCGTAGTTTTATCAAGAACTGGTATTTCGAGAAAGTCAACAAAGGTCATACGATAGGCCCTCTGCAAAAAACACATATCAACAAATTTAACAAACATTATGCAAATTACCAACCAAATTACAAACCTACTATACAAATAACAGACCAACAAATACAGGGGAAAAACTCTTTCCTGCTTCACAAGTGAACGGTCCCTTCTTTAGTAAAGAAAATTCCCTCCTCCCACATTACGGAACCCAAAGGTTAGGCCTAATTACTGTGTTCATAAAAGCCCCCACTAGATTCCTTTATGAGGCAACTTTATCCCATTCCCACTCCTCCCCGTTTCTTTCAGACACATTTTAGGCCTAATATTATCTTCGCATGTGCTTCTAGGACCTCCAAATGGCCTGTTACCTTCATTTCTTCTGACCCAACAGGTTTATGAAATTTTCTATTTCCCATGCTTTCTACATGCATTGTAAGACTAATTGTACTTAGGTTTGTCGTGCTAATATTGATTTGGTGAGTATAAACAGTAGGGGTCATCATGATGCAAAATTTTTAAGCCTTCTGTTGTTTCCACTTCCTTCCCATGGCAGTGAAACATGGACAGTGGAGGTCAAAGAAAGTGTTAGAATCGAAGATACCGATGGG
>Ga0136643_10002127_pt1 | contig 25304 bp, 16 predicted proteins | sample TergutLab28metaG_FD_96883 | JGI IMG/M metagenome (GOLD analysis project Ga0136643, IMG submission 96883) | Labiotermes labralis P1 segment gut microbial communities from Petit-Saut dam, French Guiana - Lab288 P1 (version 3) (version 3) | ecosystem: Host-associated > Arthropoda: Insects >... | reverse complement strand
CCGCCCCCCGCCAACGTGTGGTTCTTCACTGACTCCACGGAGAGAAGTTCCTCTTGAAAAGCTAATAGGCCAACTTTCTCAGCTCGTCAATAAATCCCCCCTATTTTATGGTACTTGAAGGTCCACCACCGCGGTCACAACAGCCCGCCATCTGTTCCCATCCTAAGCCAGGTCAATCCGTACGCGCTGTCACAACCGATTTAATACCCACAAGTATCAGTAAAATGCATTCAAACACAACTTTTAATATTTATATTGCCAACAGGTGTTTCTACATAGCTTGTCTTAACAACTACATGCTTCGGCCTCTACATCGGCCATCATCAGGTTGTACACTTTCTTATTATAAAACAAACTATACAATATACAATGTTTTTGTTTTTGTCGACGAGATCTCGTTCACATCTATAAAATTTGCATTTAAAATAATTAGTAGCAGCATATTGTACAGTTTGCTTTATAATAAGAAAGTGTACAACCTGATGATGGCCGATATAGAGGTCAAAACATGTAGTTGTTAAGATCAAGCTATGCAGAAACACCTCTTAGCAATATAAATATTAAAACTTGTGTCTGACTGCATTTTACTGATACTTGTGATCCTATCAACGCGACGGGGATGTCTCACCTGAAAGTTCAAAACGAATTTATGCCCATTTTAATATTATGTTTCCACATGCATCTAAGTCTTCCAAGTTGTCTCCTTCGCTCAGGTTTCCACACCCAAACCCGGCACGCAACTCCCCTCTCACCCAGAGGTGTCACACGCCACGCCCAACTCATTCTTCTTGGTAGTATTGTTTCGTGTTTATTACCATTACAAACGCCTGGGCTGTGATTCCAGCTATGTACAGATTCTGCAAAATATATTGTTATTTTTACATACAGTATGATTTTCCGATTTCGATGGCCGTGCAGTCTAAAGCGTAGGTCTGCGAGTGCTTGATTGCTGGGGTCACTGGTTAGAATACCGTCAAGAGCATGGATGTTCGTCTCTTCTAATTGTCGTGTGTTGTAAAGGTAGCGGCCTCTGTTACGAGCTGATCACTCGTACAGAGGAGTCCTACCGGGTGTATGTGTCTAATTGTGTGTGATCTAGAAATCTCAACAATGAGGCGGTCGTTGGATTGTTGCGCCACAAAAAAAAACACTTAGGATTTCAACGCCGATTTACACAGAGCTACCAGAATTCTTACAGTAATAACCAACTTCTTGCAACACACATTCTTATGGATCGCACGAGCAAAGTGTTCTAGGTAATGGACCACGTTTTACTCTCTGGTTCATGTAGAATCAGTAATTCATTCATCCACCCATTAATACATTCATTTTTCTCCTTTATTTATTCTTAAATTGATGGGCGGGGCATGTAGCACTATGGGGAGGGGAGAAATGCATGCAGGACTTTAGGGGAGAAACCAGAGGGAAAATGACCACCTGGAAGACATGGGCAGAGATAACAGCATTATATTGAAATGGATTAATCTGCCTCAGGACAGGGACAAGTGGCAGGTTCTTGTGAATGCAGCAATGAACTTTTGGATTTCATAAAATGGAGGGAATTTTTTGACTACCTGAGGAACTGTTAGCTTTTCAATGTGAGCTGTGTTCCATGGATTTAGTTACTGAGTGAGTTGGTTTGTTTGTTGGTTGGTTGGTCGGTTGGTCGGTCGGTCAGTCTGTTAGTCAGTCAGTCAGTCAGTCAGTCAGTCAGTCAGTCAGTCAATCTTCATTTATGAATACCTTAAAGTACTAAAAGCATACAGTGTCAAATATAAATGAGAGGAGAATAATGAAGCAGAAAGGGCATGAAAGTAAGCAGCCGTGGCCTACTTTAAAGCCATATCCTGGCATTTGCCTAAGGAAGTATATGAAAAGGTTCAGTCAGAACAACAGACTTCAAAGCTGAGATTTAAAATAGGAACTTCCTGAATATGAAAGTGGGGCACTCCCAATTCCAGAGAGATGTGTGGTGAATCAGCAGTTAACAGAATTATAATGGAAATCATATGCATACAGATCTGGCTTCTGCTTTGTCATACATTAAGTCCATCATTCCTTTCCCACCCTGTTCACTCATTATCATATTCAGTAAAGTACACAGCAGAACTTTGCTCTGATTGTTTTGAGGAAATGCAGGATTATAAAGTTGAAATAACCCCCTGCAGCACACCAACTTCTTTGAAAATTCGTCCTTTTGCTCAAAAATTAAAAGAAGGACTGGCATGTGGATGACAAAGTGATTTATAAGCCCACTTCTATTCTGATTATTTGAATCTTCCATGATAGAGTATCACATCAATCAGTAGCTACTGAAGTTTTGGAGGAGCTTTCTGGCAAGTTTTAAAAAGTCCAGAAATACTGCTCAGAACCCAAAGATGGAGACAAAAAAACTCTGAAATGCAACCGTTTACCAATCAACACAACTTCATACTCCAGAAGACTCAAAACTTAAACAAAACTGTGAGAACCTCGAACCTTGCAACAATTCTTTGTTCCTCAAGGAAGGAAATTTTGTTTCAAATGTTACAAAATATATGCTCTGGTAGGTTTAGCAATACTGAATTCAATTTCAACAGATTTAATGAGATTACAGTGTCAGTGTTTGAAATCTAACAACCAACCCAAAGGTATACTACGAAACAATATAGAAAAATTATCATACCATTTATTTCGTGTTTAACACAAAAGAAAACATTTAAATTGAAAATGTTGAAAATTATGCAGCTATTACAATACCAGCCAAGTATCTAGCTAATGGCTTCCAAGTACTCAGTGTTTGACATTAATGATGTGCTCAGGTCTCTAAATCTTCACACAGCTTAAGAGAACCGGCATAAACCTGCTTTCCAACGAATGACCAAACATTCAAATGCTCAGACATGCAAAACACATTGCCTAAAGTGGTACAGCTGTAATAAAGATAACTTTACCTAATGGATTGCAATATAACTTGTAGCTTCTGCCAATCCCTCCATCTGCTCCATGTAAGTAACTTGTTAACCTCGAAAAATCAGTCGACTTCTAGTGATTATTAGAATATACGAAGAGAATTAAAATAGTGGCAACTTACTGGAGGGGAAAGGAATACCTTTACAAATCTGGTAATTGAGTGAAGACTTTGTTCCGCTGAAATGTTAACAGGCTAGCACATTTTCTACAGATAAAATCCCCCAAGAATAAGGCATTTATATTTTTGAAATGAGAGTTGTAGATTGAGTGTCCTCCAGCTCAGACATGTCTTTTATATGGCAAGATCTCTATTCAGTTCCAGTGCCGTTGAAATATGATTTTTAGTGGATAAAGTGCCACTAGGTAAGATTTCTCTACAAGTACTTTGATTTTACCCAAATGATAAACACATCCCATATCACTGATGGTATTTGAGAACGTGAAAGTGAAGAGTAGTTCTGGAAATAAACTGGAGACAGAGACAATAGTTGAAGCAGACAGTATGGTGAGAAAGCTCAAAAGCACCGGACCTAATCAAATATCAAGAATGATTATATGGGTGGGCATGGAATAGACATTAAATATACACAAAATTTTAGTCACAAACTTCAAGGAAAACCTAGACATAGATGGGAGGATATTCTTAAAATGAGTCACAAGAAGACAGGATGTGAGGACTTGGAGTCAGTTAGTAGGATTATGATAGTAATCAGTTGTGGGCTTCTGTGAACATGGTACTGAAACTTGGGATTCCACACAGGGTACGGAAGTCTTTGACTAAATGGGCAACTTTAGGTTCTCAACAAATGTCCTGCTCCATGGACTTATTTATCTAACCCTAATTCTTCAATATTTAAAGCACATTTCCCTACTTAATCATCTTCATGGAGGTCTAAAACCTTCATGAGGATGTTCATAATGATAAAAATGTGTAACAGAAAAGGTAAAATTTTCTTTTGGGGGAGGGTAAAATAGGTAAACTTCACACTAGTACAGGCCATGAAGGCCCAGGAGGAGGAGTAGATGTATAGCTCTACTCTTTCTTTAACCTTGGCGCTATATGGGGTGAGAGGTGAATGCCACACCCCAGCTGCTTTACCTCCAATAAAGAACCGGTACCCATTGTACATGAGACTGGGTGGGCCCCGGGGGCCGTCTGGATGGGGGGCAGAAAATCTCACCCCTACTGTGATTTGATCCCTAGACCGTTCAGCCCATAGCAAGTCACTGTACCAACTACACTATGCTGACCCACATGTAACAGAAAAATATGATGTAAAAATATCTCATACAAAAAAAAAAATTTGAATATACTGTGATGGTATGAACATAAAGTCTTCAGATCCCACATTAGTGCTTGCTAGGAATATAAACTATTTTAAAACTGATCTACATTGTTTCCAAAATTGAGACTTGTTACTTATTTATCGTACATCAAATACACCAACGTTGGTTCCTCAAATTGCAAATTTATGTGTTCCAAAGAGCGTTTAAATCCATTAAAATGCAATACATGATCACAGTTTTACAGTGGAGTTAACTAAACCTAATATCATCTGTACTTCAAACTTTTATTGAGCTCTGATGTTATTACCAAACAAACTCTACATCCCTGTGTACAGAGCAAAACTTTTCACTTACAAATTAATGGAGGGGGGGAGCACTGCATACACACTTTTATATGCCAACAAACATTAATAATTTACATATTATTATCATCATTCTTTGTAGATGTGGCTAAAATGTGTGTATAATTTTATCTACCATAAAATGATCTTTGGGCTTATATATTCACTGAATATAAACAAATAAAATTTCCCATAAATGACTAAACTAACTTTCAGTAAAACAGTTGAAGAGGTAGTCAGTGTCTCTTCCCTTCAGACCAATGACATATTCTATAAATAATGCACATGGATTTCCAATGTGTATATCTTATTATAAATCCAATAGGCAAAACTGGCAAACTGACAGTTTAAAAAAATTAATATCCAAAGATTTATCAGATAATTTCAAATTACATGACAAATACTCGTTAATGTATATTTGAAGCATGTCAATGACACACAGTTGGAATATCTAAAAATAATTACCAGTAAAATCAAATATCTGTTTCTTCAATTTCTTGAACTCGTTTAAATAACCAAGGGGTTTGTTAACCCACGTATGGATTTAATGAATGTTTAATAAAGTTAATGAATGAATAACCACCCATCTACACATTCTGTAACATCTGTTTGTGCCATAATTTTTCACCCTAAGTGTTGTCTCTCAAAATGAAAGTAACACACACACACACAGAGGAGATAAAGCTGAGTGCCATTGCAAGTCTTGACAACTCTACCTAGCCATCCCATCAATTCTGCGGTTGTGCTTGTTATCCAAATGAAGTGTCATTCTAATAGATACCACCTAATATCAATAACATTAATGTACCACTCTTCCATATAAAGTGTTAACACGAAACAGATTCTGTTTAATTTACAGCCCACCTTCCATTTGTCCATAACAATTAACAGACTACAAATGGGAGCTGAAATGTGGAAAATAACACCAATGCATGATGAAATCCTGCTTTTATACATTAAATCCAAGCACTCCCAATCTCCAACTACTGCAATCAGAAATTTTTTCCCCTCTACCCACCTTTCCCTGGTACCTGTACACTTCTTGAAAAACAAAGCTAATTAGTATGGAAAAGAAACCAACTAGATTTCACTTTTTGTTATTCTTTATTTCTCCTTTACAAGTTGCTCAACATGTTTCGGACAGCCATGTGCCCATCTTCAGGAGCTGATGACTGTGTAGTGTTATCGCCACATGTTGGTATTGTGCCGTGGCTGCAGGAAGGCTGTCAGAACTAGTTAGCAGGTAGTGTGTCCATTGAGGAGTTCGTAGCACAATTATGCTACGAACTCCTCAATGGACACACGGTACAATACCAACATGTGGCGATAACACTACGCAGTCGTCAGCTCCTGAAGATGGGCACATGGTTGCCTGAAACACGTTGAGCAACTTGTAAAGGAGAAATAAAGGATAACAGAAAGTGACATCTAGTCGGTTTCTTTTCCATACTGAGTTACAATGCAAGGTCAACCACACATCAGGTTAACAAAGCTAATGTTTCTATTATCCCAGAAAATTATGTGAACTGTGAACTATAAAGCAACTTTCAGTCCTGACGTTGGGCAGAATCTCTTTCTCCTCTGCTAAGATCCCTATCTTCTACTGGCAATTACTTAGCAGTTTACACTGTTGTCAAAGAAACAATGGATATATTAATTTTGCAGAGCACAATAAAACAATGTGAGCACAATCTGGCAACTCTGCTTACCTTAGAAATGCCACTGCTTGGTGCTGGAAATGACTATGGAGATTTAACGTAAGCTGTGAAAATGTACACAGTGCTCTGACTCCAATTCTTTAGTCATAATGTACATAGTCTCTCATTCTTCACCTAATTTGGCCCCATGTACACATTACAAATCATTAGCCAGAGTTCTAAGAGTGCATCTCCTCCTCACTAAACTCGGTAGAGACACAATACTGACTGAAGATTCACATGTTTATCAATTTCACTGTCAGAACTTCCAATTCTGCAGGATATTTGCTGTTATCACCTGTCACATTTTAGTGAAACTACTATCCATACCTCCTACCTAATGTAACCTTTAAACGACCAGGTTAGTATACAAATTTCCACACATGGTTTATGAAAAATGTATTATTTGAACATAAAAAGATAAAATTATGAAATAAATGGCATTTTGTGAAAATACAACATGGATTACACGGCATGTCTTAAATATGCAGTGAAGTTCCTTGTTGCCTAAATTTATAAAAGTAATAATCTAGGGGTATATTTTCATGTGCATTCACTTATGCAAACATTGGTTGTTTAAAGGTTAATAAGTATCATGCACCACAATATACATTTCAGACATTCCAGCATGCAAAACCCAAGGTAAGTTCCTACCAGGATACTGTCCAAGATCACATGTTCATTAAACAAAACTGGCACAGAATGTGAGTACTCACTCTGACATCCAGATGGTGAGAATCCAAAGTGCAGCTCTTCACATCTGTCACACGTTGCACTGCCAATACCAGACCGGCACTTGCAGTTGCCTGAGATGGGGTCACATTCTTCTGACAGGGACCCTATTGGATCACAGGAGCAAGCCACACAACCGGCTGTCAAGTTTCCAAAACCAGGCTGTAAAATATGTTGAATTACATAGAATCAACCGACTTTATGAAGCAGGAGCTTTCTTGACATCTTGAAAACAAATCAACTGCATAAAAAGTAACAAAAAATTACAGGGTTCAGTCTGATAAAACTGTGTTTGTATTCAGTAGCTATATGTTTGGTCAAAGCAGAACATCATCAAGCCATAAATACAATATTTAAAAAGAAGGTAAATATGTTGTGTATAATACATCTTTTTATGTTGTCATGGGATCCCACAAGTTTTCCAGTTTGGATAAATTGTAAAATAGTATTGGCTGACAATATGTAATTAATGATTATGAATTATTAAATTATTGGATATGTATGTAAAATTTTTTCCTTAAGAGCAATGGGTAAACTGGGAATTGTTATATTTGTGATTATATATGGAGTCTAGGCTCAGTGACAGGTGTATATGGGTAGAGTTTATGCATTTGTGTCATGCTGAGTTTGGGGGAATTATATGGTAGTAATATGTTGTAGTTCCTCTCATCACTTGTATTGTTGTTTTTTATTTACCCTTCTCTTTCAACTTTCTTGGCTTTTTAAAAATAAATATTAAATATTTAATTAATAATAATCATAATTTTATGATGTCATATTATAACCTTGGCATGTTCACTGTTGTCACGCATATTCTTTATGTTACATCAGATGACTAGAGTATCACAATTCTATTTTTATGTTCAATGGTCCGTGCATCGCATAATATGTTGTCAATAATTGTCCAACAAGATGCAACAATATACAGTTTATTTATATCCGCAAAGTGCTCTACATGTTTCAGGTGGTATCGCCACACATCATCAGGAGCTCATATCACTGTATCTACAGTATCTGTCATTATTGAGACTGCAAAGGATAAAATTACTGGTAAATGTTTACGTTATATTACATGTTATTCAAATTGGATGGCTTTTTTAAAACCATTGGTAAGTTAAAAGTTAAATTACAATGTTTAATAAAATGTAAGATAAAATCATTTCTGTCAGAAAATGCAATGACTGTTATAATATATAAAATATGTTATAATATAGTTTGATGTACATACATGTTACTGCTACCTGTCATGAACGTGACTGGATGGGAACTGGTTTAGGTGTACTCGTGATGTGTATTGATCTGTAGTGGGGAGGTCACTGAGATGAGGACAGTGTCGATGGCTAATTGATATTGATTGGTCATCTGATCCCTGTTCTGCTATGAGTTGATCATTATGATGGAACATCTGAATGAATAATTGTTCATACGGGGTAAGCATTACTGTCCTGTATATGGGCTTCAGCAAAGTCATAGTGTCTACCATAAGTCCGTATTCATGTAAGTTTCGTAAATTATGTTCAGCATAAGCTGACTGTGGGTCATTATTCTTTATATAGCGAATATGTTCACGGTATCTCTGTGTTAAGTTCGTACCAGTTTGTCCTATGTACGACCTTTCACATGTCTTACATGAAAGTTTATATACTCCGCTCCTATTGTATTCACAGTTTTCATCAGTCTTCTTAGATTTGGTGTATTGTTGTATTGTGTTTGCACTTTTGAATGTGATGTGTTAAAAAAAGCCATCCAATTTGAATAACATGTAATATAACATAAACATTTACTAGCAATTTTGTCCTTTGCAGTCTCAGTAATGCTGGATACTGCAGATACAGTGATATGAGCTCCTGATGATGGGTGGAGATACCACCTGAAACATGTAGAGCAGTTTGCGGATATAAATAAACTGTATATTGTTGTATCTTGTTGGACAATTATTGACAACAATCACAGTTCTGTTAGAATGAACCCCATAACTTTGTTATTGAATACTTTCAACACAAGGGGGTAAGAAGTGAATTCTGTTATGTAGGTCAGGATATTCCACACCCTTCATGACAGCCAAAGACTTGTTATCATATTCACAACAGCTCACTACCCAGCCTTATCTTAGCCAGATGGATGCAGTACACATCCTTACATCAAATGAAATACAAACACAAGCGCATAAACACACATTCACCAACAAGCAAACTAACCAACAGCAAACAAATAAAGAAATACACAAGTAAACAACAAACATACAAAGAAACATACAGACACAAACCCTGCTCAACCAAGCACACAAGCTAGCAAACAAACATCCAAAGTACAAACAAAAAAAAGAAGCAACACAGTAACTCCTAGGCTTAAGGTTTTCTTTCTATACAGAACAGTAGGCTAAGAAGTAATTGCTCATTCATGTAATAGGCAGAAGGAATGTGAACTGCTCTCACCTGGCAGTTGTCACATGCTTGCCCAATGTATCTCTCTTTGCACTTGCACTGCCCAGTCTGAGCATCACATCCCTCAGGCTGCTCAGAGCCGAATTCATTACAGCTGCAAACTGTAACAGCATCATCCATATGTCAACACGGAGTGGAACTGGAAGTTCATGATTATGACACAAATGTTACACAACACAAAGGAAATAGGTTGAAATCCTGGGCAGATTCAGTACTCCTTCTTAAGCCCAAATGTTCTCCTCACCATCTTGTTCTTGAATAACTTAATTTTTGTTGTTATATTTTATTTCTCTCAATTATCTATGGCTTATTTAACAATGGTGTCATTGTGCACACCATTAAGGCATATGGGGGAATGGAGCTATAGCTCTACCAACTCTCAACCTCAGCACTAAATGGTGGTGAGTGGTCAGCTTCACACTCCAACCACTTTACCCCTGGGCAAAATACCTGCAATACACTCTGAATGAAAGACTGCCCTAAGAAATAATTGTATACAATTTTACAAAAGTTATGGAGCAACCAATAAGAACTATTTAGACAACGGCATTAAAACTTGTCATTTTCAAGATGTAACAATTTATATCCCTGCCCCAATCAAAGGTCTTTATTTACTGCCTGTAGGATATAAATAAGTTTATGCAAACAGTGCATATGGTGACAAATTCATAAATCTCAAAGCCATTATCAGGGATCACAATGTAATCACCCATTCTAAATGAGTCTTATCAAAACCAGTACTCAATTAAATGTGATTTATGTTTTTAAAACTTACGCTTGCAATCAGCTTGCGCAGGATCACCATAATGGTTTGGAAGACACTGCTCACATCTCCAACCCTCAGTATTACCACGACACTGCAGACACTGACCAGTGCGTTCATCACATGGTCCACCTCCACATTCACACCGCCTGCAAGTGGAGCCTGGCTCTGAAGGAGAACCATAGAATCCACTGCTGCACCTAGAATTGAAAATTAAAGAACTCTACACACACACATAAATATCCTCCCAAAATATTTCTTGAATGTCCTTCACAGCTCAACAGAATGTATTAGTCGCACAGCACTGAAGTCTTCACAGTAAAACAAAACATTCGATCTACCTTTCGCAATGGTCTCCATCATATCCCTGTGGGCAGTCTGTGCAGATATAGTCAGTAGTGCTGCTATCTGGCAACCTGAGCTCACAATTTGGACTGAAGTTGTTATTAGATTCAACTAGTGGACAGGCACATCGTTGACAGTCTAATGGAGTTCCTTGTGTCGCATCTCCGTAATAACCAGCTACACAGTAATCACATTTCGTGCCATTTGTGTTGTGCTCACAAGCCTGAAAAGTAGCATTACTTTCATAAATATATTTGATAAAAAAACGGTCATGTTTCATGAAGTCTTGATCACTAACCACTTGAAGCCCAGTAATGATAACATCAGGAAAGTACATTTTGGCGCACTGTGTATTTATGTGTTTCATATGACTCTCACAAGCAATACAGATTATTTCTCTAAACAGCAATGAATAATCAGTTTTTACACTGGAGACATGGTGTGTTGGTGAGACAGAAACTGGATTTTTAAGTACAAATCAGACAAATTGCATTTTCCGAAGGGTTGATATGTGTCCATACGCAGGCATCCACCACTTTGTGCTCCAATTGCTTCCCAGAAGTTAGAGTAAAAAGTAAAGCAGTCCCGTTACAGGCCAGGACAGGTCCAGATGGTTCCAGGAATTTAAGGCTCCCAGATTTCGTGACATCGGCACAGGATGGTGGTAGGTTGTCAGCCTCACGCACCGGCCGCCTTTACCCCCCAGGAAATACTCCTGGCACTCATTTCTCTTACAGGCTGAGTCGACCCCAGGGCCATAGTGCGATCGGAAGGATTTTATATCAATGAAAAATCCACTGACACCAGCTGGGATCGAACCAGCGACCTTCCAATATGTAGCACAGCACCACCATTGTGCTACCGCAGTCCGGAAGTTAGAGTATTAAATGTAAATGCATATAAACTCAATGTGGCTTCCCTCCATTACAATAAATCTCACTAGGATAAAGCCCAATGAAACTTTATGGGAAAATTTTGTAATATCCATTCATTGATATGATTTCCATAGGTATAAAATTTGATAATTTCTACTGTTTTCTTTCTCACCCACGTTTCTAGCATAAACTGTCAAAAAGCTAGCAAAGCTTGAAAACACACCATAACTTTACAGATACCTGTAAATAGCTAACATTATATATTTGGTCGGTATTTACAACTGGTCTGTTGCAAAGTGTGAATTAAATTACATTACAAATTTAAATTAAACCTCATTTTCTGCAAATTTATAAAGCTTTCTATGGTCACTTACCTGTGATTTAAAACCAGATACTCACTGCACATTTTCCTGTCACAGGATCACATGTTGGTGCATGTCCATTACAGTCACAATGATGACATTTCACGTGCCCTGGACTGGGCCCCACAAGTGTGTAGCCATAACCACATGCCTCACAGGAGAGTCCTGTATAGCCTGGTGGGCAGTCACAATGTTCAACAAGGTCTGCCACAGATCCAGTCCCTCCAGCAACTGCTGTCTGCATGACAGCATCTATCAGGCTATGGAGATGAAATAAAGACAATAGTGTGACATCTGGAACTATTACAGCAGTGAATATCGTTATTACAGTTTTCATTTATGCACTAAACCCTAGATTTCAGACCGTGATGAACCTTCCAAAGTTGGGCACAGTACAACAGTTTTCCACAAAATACATAATGCTCCAAAATCAATATCTTGCATTACAAAATTTCACTTCAGAGACAATAAATTTATACTATCACTTACTTTACATAAAAAATGATTATTGTGACACTACACAATACCCAGTGGCATAAATAAGGCACACGCGGAGCCCATGGTTCTGGGGGCCCATGGTTCAGAAGGGCCCAAAACACACAGAATACTAAAATTAGCTGTGGGTTCTTTCGGACTGGATTATGTTCTTCCGACAGAAACCAGTGTTATGGATCTCCATTATGAGATCTGGAAGAAACTTTGCTAATAGTTATGAGGGGGCCTTCAATTATCATGTCACAGCAGGGGTCCAAAACCAGTTACCTTCACTACTGACCATATACCAATTATTCCCTTACTCACAAGATCTTATTCCTACACCATATCCTGAATCAGATTAATCCATTGAACATCCTCAAATTCCCTCGCATACTACATAAAAAATATAAATGAATGGGCGCTAGAGCAGAAATCATAAAATCAAAATTAATATATGAATTTACATCTTAAAATTTCATAAGCTGCCATTGTCTTACCTTCCCTCTACCTGGTCAGTGTGGAATGCTGCTCTGAGCAGGAGATGCTTCACATGAGTAAGTACACTCATCAGATCATCTCTACTTGCTGGATCACCACGATAATCATTAGCAGTGATGTCTTTAATATCTTCTGGTATACGATACCAGAAATCCTCATGAAGTGGGACTGTCAGTGTAGCATTTTGGGACTGGTACGAATGATAGCCTGTACCTAGCCGTAACCCATTGCTGCCCTGGGAAAAACAACATTACATACACAGCTCAGGAACAATGCTGATAAACTACTGAATCGATACTAATAATGAAATATGTAAGTACAAAATTTTAAAATATATTTTAAGCTATTGTTGCTGACATAACAGACTCTCTGTCCAAGCATAAGAATCTTAAAAATATGCCCAACGTTATTATGCTAGTTTTATGACATTGTTTTATTTTCTAGGGATCTAGCTTCACATCAATCAAATTTATGTAACTTTATTAAATTAGCGTTGGCAATTTTGGGTAAGAATAATGACAGGGGCAGTTAAAAATATTTAGCAATACCTTGTATCAACTGAAAGTTCTGATTACAACTGATATTTTATTTTCATTTCTCATTCACAGGATGCAATGGTGCATGTAGCAGAAATGGAGATGGTAAAGATATAAAACATTTTGGTCAGAAAACTATTTGGGAGAACTAGGCAAAGAAGGGAGGATATGGTTAAGATCAGCCTTACAGCATCAGGTAATGACAGTGTGAAATGGATTCATCTGGATCAAGAGAGACATGGAGATAGGCTCTTGTGAACATGGTTATAAAACTTTTGGTAGAGGTGTCAGCTAGACAAGCCTTGGGACCAACACTTTTAGAGGCAACTTAACACAACGGCCATGTATTAATAAAATAAAATATCTTTTCCTTATTTAATGGCTTCTTCTTTCTGTCCATCCAACTACAGCAAGTTAGCTTCAGTTATGTTATGAGTCTCCTTTGTTTAGAAAATCTCACACTCAGTATCATGTGCATGTAAACTATCTAAATGTTATTTTTTCTGGCAAACTGCATAAGCTGCAAATGTGAAGTACATGAGCCACACTGCAGCTACCTCTGCATTTGGTTTCATGTATGGAATGGCATTATATTGAACAGCTGATGCACAAATAGGATGATATTACAATTAATCTTATAGAAAAATGGTGTGAAGGTGTGGGACAGGATTCAATTGTCTCATGCAGTGCCTCAGAGCTGGCATCATGTATCAGTTGAGACTGTCATTTCTCAGTTACCACTCACGATAAGAACCATGTCGGGTCCAACGGTTGGCCTCCCACTGGTGTCTCCACGCATCACTACCCAGCTCACACTGAAGCTGACGTTGGATCCATAGCTAGTTAAAAGGTTACCCCGGTACTGTTCTGGTGCCAACCAGAAGTAACTCTCCACGTCTGGCCATTCATAATAACCAACTGATAGCTGTTTTGTTTCTGTATCAACAATGGGATGCACAGTTCTGCTCACTGACAAGTCACTCACCAACCACCCTGATGATGCTGAAAACTGTGAACCAGAGAACCAACAGGTGTATAAGAAATATCTAAATATCATAAAAATACAGTTGTAGGATGTTATGAGACAGGACGCCGTGTAGTTTGGTACATACAGACCATTGTTTTAGGAAACTGTCTGCCTTCAACTCCAGGGTAGAAGAATAAGACATGTAAGGTAGAATGGATGAATACTGGGAATATGAGTGAACCAACATGAAAGAGCAGCTAATAAAAGGAATTAATATTAAGTGTGCAGGAAGGAAGATGGGTAAAAGAGGAAGAAATAATAAAATTAAATAGAATACACAAATTAATTAATGGCAGAGGTATATTGAGAAAGAGGTAGAGAATGAATAGTAAGCAAGAGAAGCTCTTAACAGAGGTATATGTCAAGGAAAATATGAAAGGGCAAAATTAAAGAAATTTAAAAGGAAGGGATGAATGATTAAAGGAATAAAGGTGGATGAAAAGGACAAATAAAATAAGAAGAAAAAGAAAAGAAAAAGAAACATAGAAAAATGGAGAAGGAGAAAGGTACAGTGGGGAAAGAGGAAAGGAAGCTTTGAAGAGCTTTGTGAAGAACCCTTTGAAAACAATCTGCTTATGGCCACTGCTTCAAGTGGTTCACTCTTAGTCTTGGCCTGAGTCCTTCACTATATCTATATGACAGTTCAATGTAGACCTCTCTAATCTGAAGAAGTAGGCAGCAGATTCCTCAGAAACACCAAGTAACACAGTGTCACATCCCAGCAGACCATAATCTTAATATTTACCATTATAAAAAATTCAAACCTATACAAATATCTGTTAATACCATGATAATATTTAGAAAAGTCTTTGCACTTAAAAATTTTAAATTAAATGAGATGTGTGCATGTAATATGTGATAGTTGGTGATAATGCAAGAAACTTCTAGGAGTTGGTGACTTGTACAAGAAGCAGCATGCAAATATTCTGTGTTCTGACTTACAGCATGAAGCTGTAGCTGTGTGCTGGAATGACAGATGTTGCTCACACCAGAGCAATAGCATTGCAGGCATCCATCAGGGTTGTCTTTGCTCAGAGCAAAGTAGCCCGGTTTGCAGCGATCACATTTCTCACCTTCCACATTCTTCTTACATGTGCAACTTGTTTCACAATCGATCATCAAATCAATTCCTCGAACATCACATGGACATGGTTCACAGATGGGGTAACTTCGAAAACCCGGAGCACACCTATCACATTGTGGGCCACCAAACCCCACATGACATTCACAAATTCCCGCTGCCTATAATATACAAATTAATAAAATTAATTGAAATATTACAGGACATTTATTTTGGCTACACTTATATGGTTGGATTGTTTTGAATTTCACTGCAGGTGAAGACATATAACTAATTAGTGGGAAGGTATTTGTTCACAGCAACACAAAGTCTTTAAATAATTTTGGCTACAGTACCCACATACATTTGTCTCACTGTGAGACTAACTTATACAAATGCATAGACACCGACTGAAATGGAAACATCTCATACTATGATTAAATTAGTGTTTCCCAAAATTCTGCCCATGGTCTTGAATCCTAAACTACTTTGGCCCAACTCCAACAGTACCAGTAGCTACTCAACACCCTGTTTTAGACATCAAGTTTCTTTTATTATTCAGAGAGTTCATGACCATGTATTTGAAGTTCCCAACTCTAAATATTCACAATATTTCATAAATTCCATTGTGTAATTTTCTGTTTAGACATACAAAGGTATGTATAAAATATAGAGGAATTTTATTATAAACTTTGACCATCAAACACACAGTAGTCACACATATCAATTTTCTTTCTTTATAACCTCCCTGCCCTTCAACACATGTGGTCCAATAGTACACAGGTTTCCTGATTCCACAATATTTCCAGTTGTGTCTTAAACTATACTTCTACACTTTCCTTCATGATTGATGTTTATTTCAGATATAGTTTCAGCAATGGTAATTCTTAAGTAACACTAATACACTGAAAAACCTGCTCCTTAACCTCTAAACATGATGCAGTCTATAGTCATCCAATCATGCATCTTTAACAAATCTCATTTGTCATCTTGGATCGTTCCATTTGTGAACTCTTCTCTCACTCACACACCTGTTACCATACTAAACTAGTAGGTATGCTTCTTAACTGTCACAGGTCTTCAGGCCACCTGATCACAGAGACTAGATCACTGATTACTGTTTTTGTTTGGCATAGTTTATCAATGGAAATCCATGTTTAATCATCCACAGTATTACTGTTAGTCCAAAGTCAACAAAAGCCAAATAGGTGGAAATTATAAATCATGTAGTATAATCTAACATGAAATCGACATATATTAATTTCTGGTAATTTAAGAACTTAATGTATATTGTAATGTCATTTAAAAAAAAATTAATTGGAAACATGGGTATAATTTCACCCAAATACTCTACTGCAGTACTTTCCTTAATGTTTCTGGTTGCAGTCCATTTCAGTTATATATTTCCTTTCTTATTTTAAGCTGCCAAATTTTTAAGTTTAATACCCAACCAAACAGTCTGTCAATTATATTAAAATGTTATTGTATTTTAAAAAGACCTTTTCACAATAAACCATTAAAATCATGGCTAAACTCTTACTTCAACACCGAAGCTACTGCCATACACTGCCTTCTGTACCTTGCCTGCAGGATCACCATCCTGGGCACATCGTCCTGTAGCACCAGGCTTCTTGTTACAGTTACAGGATCGGCAAGGAGCTGGATCGAGTAGGGATACTCCCGTCGGTCGATACCATCCATCTTCACATAATTCACAGTTTATGCCTGTTGTGTGTGCCTGCATAATATAACAGTATAATTACTGAGAAAATAAAGAAAAAACGGAGGGAGTATCTGTGTAAGAAGTGCACCAAATACTAGACAAACTTTGTATAGAAACGGTTTCGTTCTTTCTCAAATAAAAAAAAAAAAGTAGCTGAAACATTAGAAACACTAAAATTATTGAATTGAAGTACATTATTCATTATGTAATCTAAAAAGAAACTGAGTATGAGGAAATAAATTTCATCCCAAATGAGTTAGTAGCCTACCACAATTTTTGGTATCACTGTATTTTGTTATATTCTTCCTTAGGTATGGAGTAGGGAAAAGGAAAGTTACATTATTATGTAGTTTAGATGTTCAATGAAGTGTATGCAGCAAAAGGCAAAATTATGCCACCCGCATATAGGTGATGCCTGTGGATTTGCCTGAACATATCCAAATTCTGTGTGACATAACAGGTTTACAAACCAAACATCCATCAAACAGACACAATTTTACACACAATTACAACCAGTCATAAAATAAAGATCTCAGTACATGAATGTATTTATACAACCTTAGTACACATAATATTTGCTTCTCAGTATTTATTTACCTTACAATTCTCTCCAACATGCCTCAATAAATCATCTTAAAAAAATTGTGTTAAATTTGTTTGCTGCTAGCAAGAACAGGTCTTTGCAGCAGTCACTTTTGAACTTCAAGCTTCACAAATAAACAATAGCAGTCATAAAATTAAAAGTACAGTTGTGGTTGCATGGAGATATAGCTTCACACATATTTAATTTTAGCACTGTTCCTGGTAGCCACTGTGTACAAGGTTGGGCAAGACTCAGACTTGGTTTAGATGATTGGGAGCAGAAAATGTCTCTAGTTCCTGATGGAAATCAAACTCCATTTAATGGGTCATTCTGTCCATCGCCTAAGTGCTGTACTAACTGACATATCCCAGCTCCACAAAAGCCGACATAAAACAAAATTTCTTACTGACAACGTGTGCCAAAACAAACGTTCCGTCATGGTGACCTGTGACTGGAATTTGTCAAGCCCTGATACATGGGCACACTGGGCTAATCCTAATAACAATAGTATATGAAATACAGAAATAATTAAGGATCCCTACAGGTGATATAATTAGCCATTAATATATGTCTAGATTATTTTGTTGCAGTTTACACGACTGTAACTATCACATAAATGTAAACCATAACTGCAGAAACACTCTAGCTAATGTCATCCCTTCTCAGCTGTAATTACAGCAATATTCTGCTAAATGCATTCAAACATATATACAGACACACAAGTAATATTCAAGCACTAGGTATCTCTATAATTTATATAAATATACGGTCATTCCTGTACACCTTGGCCATAGAAGGGAGTGTGTGGTGAGCTTCATGCCCTGGCTGCCTAACCCATTGATAGGAGGATGGGTGGCTTACCAACCCAATCAGGCAAATTTGCTCTTGCTGCGAATCAAACTAGCCTGTAGCCTAGTCACTACACTGACTGAACTACCTTGACTCCATTATAAAACTATGCTAAAGATACACCACATCATTCAGTCACTGTTACAATGTGTCAATCACAACAGACTCACTGTGCAATTTATGCAGACACCTCCACCACGGTATTCACCATATACGTCTCGACTCAGGCGAGCAGTTGCAACAGTATCATTGTAATGACAGCTGGTGGCATGTCCGTAACACTGGCATGGTTCACACTGTGCCCCATCAGAGGGTGTACCAGCACGCCATGGAAGCTGATTGTAGAGTGGACAGCAGCGATCACAAGTCGGACCACAGGTATTATGCTGGCATTCACACTGGGGCCTCTGTAAGGAAAAATTCAATGAAAGTCTTTATATAAAAATAATCTGTTAAGTTTATGATGTATTTTTAATGTAGCTGAAACAGATCACTTGGTCAAATTCTTTAAGACGATAATCATAATGAAAAAATGGTTAAGTTTTGGTATGTTTCCTCAGACCGTTTTTGTCAAAATCAGCTCACTAACATGTACTTGGTTTGAAAGTACAGACAAGCTAATGCCAACAGAGGCATCAGCATGTTACTGTCTGAAGTGTTGTGCATATTGGCTCTACTTACTCCAAACTTGCCATTCTGTGTGCATTTGCTGGCATGGCCAGAGCACACACATTGGCCACCAATACTGATGTCCTTAATGGAATAGAAGAGACGCCTGGTAACTGATGCGTCATCAAGACCTGGTGACAATGACATGAACTCAGCATTCAGTGTGCGTATTTTCTGGAGTCGCAGACGCACAAAGCGGGCCAGTGTGAACTCCAGTAACTCTGCACTTGACTCATTTGCTCCAGGACGACCAACAACCAGAGATGTGTGGATCTTGGGGAATAAAATTATACCATTATTTATAAACCCATGTCCAGTAATATTTAATATTCAACATTCAATAACATTCTAGGTACTCTCCTGGCATTTGACCTAAGTTGGCCCTGTCCATGTCATACGTCTATACAGTGGCAGTATAGTTCAACTCCACTCACTCTTAACATAAGCATTAGATGGAGGTGAGTAGCCTACATCACGCCCCAGAAGCTTTATATACTTGAAAGAACATGGGCCTCTGTTGAATAGAAGGCTGCATGGGTCCAGCGTTGGTCTGGACAATTTTGGAAAAGAAAACAACCTCTAGCATCTCCCAGGATTCGAAGTCCAGATCGTTCAGCCCGTGGCCTAGTCACTATATCGACTACTGAGGAAAACCACATAATATCTTAGTCAAGACAGGACTTGACTTAGCAGAGATTCGGATCAGGTACCTGCCGAAGAGGTATCTCAGTCATTACTTACGCTATAAACAACAGTAATGGTTATGATGATGATGAAAATAATAATAATATGCAGGATAAATTAATTTGTATTAAATTAGATGTTCACAAACCACAGACCCTTTTTTCCAACAAGAAGCCAAAATATTTCGAATTCAGACAACTTCTGGCGTATCTAAACGCGCTGTGATAGAAATTACAAGAGCGCGAAAGGAAATGCGATAGCGCAGAAACACACAGCAGCTGATTCCGAAGTTTTGCGCTATACAGGGCGAAGTATACTGACTCACTATCGTCCAGCGCAGTGTAATTGCTATGTACAGTGCTTCACGTCAAGGCAGAACTCACACATGTTCTTAACAACAAAAGTGACACTTGTTTCTTAGAAGTCCGCTGTAACGAGGTCCTCTTAATCCTTTGAAGCCTTCTTTTCACTTGCACAGAAGTTCTTTCTCGGGGTTAAAACAGCAGAACTCAATGCTGGTCACTTACCTCGATCCAGCGCCGAGGTGACGAGTGAGTGGTGCTAAGCATCCATTCCCCTATATGTCTTCGTGAGGAGCACAGGGACAACATTAGACAAGACAGGCAATTTACGTGTAACGTAACATTGAGCCCCGTTCGAGTAACCACTGATGTTGTGGGGAAGCAGTACTTATTATATGAGTGTGTCTGTATTCTTGCCTTAGTTATCTGGCAAGAAAATCGTGCCCTTTCTGCGTAGCACTGTATTGTCATCTGTGGCTTGTCTGATTATGCCATACGTCTCCACATTATCTGGTCCTACGACAGGCCATCTCGACACAGGTTTTTCTTGGTTTCCCTGTGTCTATAAGCAAATGCTGAGACGGTTCCCAAAATTCCAATTTGCCACTACATGCTTCACATGTAGCCCTCCCGACTTAAATCTAGTAGTAAACAATTTCATGTTTTGTTTACATGTAAAATAACCACTGCCACCGGGTGACAACCCAATTGCAGTAAATAAATATAGTATTATTATTATTATTAAACGACAAGATTTTCGAAAAAAAAAATACTGAAAACAAAATGTGTGCTCTGATTTTCTCTACAAACTTTATCTGAAATATTCATCATTCTAAGAAGAACTCGGCGAGGTACTGTCACATATGTACGCAGGTCTTCATGTAAAGTGCCCGTCATTCTTCTCATATTTCAACCAACTTCAATTTTCTGGAGGACAGATTTTCGAAAAATCGTCAAATATCAAATTTCAGTGGAAGCCGAGTTGTTCCATACGAAACAACAAGTATGACGAAGTTAATAGCTGCTTTTCATAATTTTGCGAACGCGCCTACAAGATCTTCAGTTAGGCCGTTAAATGTTCTTATCAAGCTTCGTTTGATTATCTAAAAAAAACAGCGATTATTCCATTAAATAGAGATAACTCCTTGGTCCTCATAATGGAGACGTAGTGTGCCTGTTGGGAAAGGAACAACTAATTCTAAAACAAGAAAATAAACGAGTATATTTCGAATCTGTAGAATGAATATGATGCTACGCCTCCGCTACAGACTAACCACCAATACTGCGGCGCTAGAGAAGTTGCCTATATGCCACGGCGTTAGCAACGCAGAGAAGTGACGAAACCAACTTGGTGCTACTCAATGGTTTATCGCACTAACTTGCTCAACATGTTTCGGGCACTTATATGCCCATCACCAGGAGCTCGAGTTCCTGATGATGGGTATATAAGTGCCCAAAACATGTTGAGTAGATTATAAGTGCGATAAAACATTCAGTAGATTCTATTTGGTTTTCTTCTCTACGCATATACAACGATGCACGGACAAACATACATTAAATTCACTGATAAGTGACATTCCTGACATCGACGCTTTTCAACAGGTAAAGGAACCATAGCTGATAGAATGATAAAAAAGTCGTTCTTCTAATTATTATTTAACGAAGCTCTCAATAATTCAGAATACGCAGAGTTAAATGCAAGTGTGGTTGGTAAGATACGGAAGATGACGACTTTAGCCTAAATTCTTGTCTTCAGGGTCTGAGAAAAAGCACGAAAAATCTCAGTGATAGCTCCGATTTGAACCCGATACCTCCAAAATACAAAGCAGGCTTGCCAACGTCCCGACAACAGCATTATGCCTTCGTGGCCGAAAGCCTCTAAAGCTGAGAATTGCGCTCTTCTGGGTTATTACGCAGCAAGTGGTGGTAAATTCTTATTGACGGTTCGGAACAGCCTATCCCATCTTCAGGGGGTCAAGAATCCCAAAAGGATTCTTGACCCTTGAAGATGGGATCGATTGTCCCGAAACGTCCGCAAGAAATTACCACTGCTCGCTGCGTAACAACGCAGAAGAGCGCAGTGCTCATCTACTTCGCGGCGGAAGCCTGAAATCAGGCTCTACAGCTAGTTGGACGATTGGAGTAGAGAAATACACCTTGTCCCAACCTGGAAACGAACTACAGTTCCTCGGTCTTCCATCCCCTAGACTAGCCACTATAATTCGACTGATATAACTATCTGCTTAAAATTAACTACGAAGATTCCCAATCGTGCAGTTCTTACTGCAAATAGGTACGTCAACAGTATGTAAAGAATTAAACTGTTCCCATGTCATACCTCGCCTCCTTCTAGCGGGTTTAGCTTGGAATAGTAGGATGTGCAGATGACGTCTGAATCCGTTTTATACGACGGCTTGCCTCTTGTGGGTTCAATCCCATACCTAGTCCAGCATTCATCGTCACTGTGAGCATAATACTGCCACGGTCGGTACGTGCTGCCATCTATCGAACGTTCCAAGATCCAATTCGCCGGTCGTGGGGATATAGCGGATTTCACTATCACGTATGCCACCTGATACACCTAAAAATAGAAGAAAAGAATAAATGGATTAACAAAGTTTACAGCCCGCCAGTTGATAAGGCGACTTTCGCGTACGTTTCCTTACATCCACTTCACGCTTTGGTGGGCACTGTTTACTGACTAGATATACCATTCGTGCCATGATTAGTATATCCGATTTATGACCTTTAAAGCACAAAATAGGCCATAAACTAACTTCATGGAGCACAGTCCTTATTAAGTATAATGGTTCCTCATCTAGTCAAGAAATTTCCAGCATGTTAAGGAACCTGAAGTTTCAGTAGTGCTGAGGACAAGCAACTTGTTCCACTTCTCATCCAGATGAATACATTCTACAGCACTGTATCCTCTATCAAATCCCAAATCCCAATATATTCCTTTAACTTACGCATAAGTGTTCCAAGCGGCATCTCTCCTTCAGGTTTCCCCCCCACCAAAATTCTACAGGCATTTCTCTTTTCACCTATAAATTCGACATGACATACTCCTTGATTTATCACCCCATTTAAAATATGGCAAGGAGCAATCTCTTTATTACGTATTTTTCTCCAGTTTCTTGTTATTTCTTCCTAAATTCAAACACTACCCTCACCACTTTTTCCTCAAACCCCCTCAATTTACATATTTTCCCCCGTTTGAAAGACCAAGTTTCACACCCACATAACACATATATCTCCATAAGTTTAAGATCACACCATGACATGCTTATGCAGGCACAGAGGGGAGGCGGAGGTATGGCTCCAACCCATTCACAACTCAGCATTAGAAGGAGGTGGGTGGTTAGCACCACGCTCCGGAACCTTTACCCCCGGAAAAGACTCGGCACTGACTGTAAACGAGGCTGGGTGGGTCCTCGGGGCGGTTTGAAAGTCACGGAAGTTCCCACCCCACCAGGATTTTTTCCCGGTGGGGTCCGTAGCGAGTCGCTATACGGACTACGCTATCTCGGCAGCACAAATATCCTTACACGTAACTCCAAATAACAACTTTCAGAAAATTAGAATAAAGTTAAAGACAAGATAAAAATATCTTTTTTGGAAAATAACGAGGCAGGCTAACCATCTTGGTCTCTTCCATCACAAAAAGGTAATGCAAAGGTAAAGCAATCCCTATACAGGCCTGGGCAGGCCCTGAGGGCACCAGGAGGTTGAGGCTCCCGTATATGAAGGTGGTAAGGTCAGCCCTAAGCACTGGCCGTCTTTACCCCAGGAAATATTCCTGGTAATTATTTCTGTTAGAGGCTGAGTCGACCTCAAGAAGGACTGTGTAAATGAAAAATTCCAGTGACAACATTGGGAATCGAACCCACGACCTTCCGGTTTTTGGCGCTGTAACTCAACCAACTGTGCCACAGCTTGCACCGTCATTACATCTGAACTGAAATATGGTAATCACTGTGAATTTCTGAAATGCTGTAGATACAGGTTATTCACGTTGTGTGTGGCAATAACCCTTTTACAACATCCTCTATCTATTGGTGTAATCTCTTACTGAGAATAAGAAAACCGATTTCGTGTTACGTAATTAGTATTTACTAGAACCTGACATGTGAAACCAAAAATCTTAACAGACACCTCAAAATTCTTGGCGACAGAGTGATTATATGAAGCAAATACCAGGTTGAGGATCCAAAAAATATCCAGCATCAGTGTAAAAAAAAAAAAGTACACCGGTGACATGGCGTCCGGGATTTGTGCACCCCTGTGTAAAACTTTGACATGTTCTAGACCGACCTGCAGGTTGTGCTGGATCCATCACAAACAACAGCCACTCTCTGCCGTCTGCGAAATCTATTCATCATTTGCAACAATCCTTCGAGCTCCTAATACATTAAACCTAGGGCGAAAGCTCTTAAAACTCATATCTTTCCCTTTCATTTCAGCGTCTACCCCTTTCCCTTTATTTATCTCAAACACACTAAGTAATAAATGAGAAGTAACGTAATCGACATGAAGGCAGTCACACTCGAAACGATGCCCCGAGATCTTGTTGCGTCAGGTTGGCTCAGCAAGTACAAAAAGTCTCCCGAAGCAAACGCAGTCAACTTGGACAACACGTGTGGTGTAAGGTTTTGTTACGACCGACTGAAATGGTTTGTTTGTGTGTAGCTTGAGGCCTGCTGAATGAATGCGACAGATACTGAGTGACGCCGTCGATACTGGAGTTGCAGCGCGTTGTGATCTCATTACAGAATAACTTCATTATGACCACATGATACGGAATGGTAACAATGACGCCATTCCTCTTATACCGTGTGTTAGGTAGCGCTGATGTTATGCGCTGACATACAGAGCAGAGCAGGTGCGTCATAATTGTAGCTAAATTGCGTTCAAATACAATTCCCCATGAAGTGAAGGTAAAGTTCATCCTATACCAGGCCATGATGGCCCACAGAGTGTTCTGCACGATCACCCTTCGTAACTTTGTTGTCCCGACGCGCTCAGTCTGGTAGGTGATCCTCTTTCGGGAAACGGGTGTGGTTCACCGAATCACATATAGTTTTAATTATTTCTTTTT
>Ga0136643_10002126_pt1 | contig 25305 bp, 11 predicted proteins | sample TergutLab28metaG_FD_96883 | JGI IMG/M metagenome (GOLD analysis project Ga0136643, IMG submission 96883) | Labiotermes labralis P1 segment gut microbial communities from Petit-Saut dam, French Guiana - Lab288 P1 (version 3) (version 3) | ecosystem: Host-associated > Arthropoda: Insects >... | reverse complement strand
CCCAATCCAGTCCACATACCCACATCCCACCTCCTGGAGATCCATCCTAATATTATCCACCCATCTACGCCTAGGTCTCCCCAGTGGTCTCTTTCCCTCCGGTTTCCCCACCAAGACCCTATGTACCCCCATCTCCTCCCCCATACGCGCCACATGCCCAGCCCATCTCATTCTTCTCGATTTTATCACCCACACAATATTGGGTGAGGAGTACAGATCACTTAGCTCCTCATTATGCAGTCTCCTGACACATAACCTTCATGAAAATGTCACATTATACAAAGACCTGCTAGCAGCTTCTGTTTGAAACAAATTTCATTTTTAAGATCCTAAGTCTAATGAATACAAGGAAATCAAAAGTGTGATCTGAAGTGTTTAGCATGATGAGCTTTGCAACAGTAAATTGTAGTACATGATCACCAAGGCCACTAAGTACATACAATTCCAACAAACAAATTTGGAAATTATTAGGATTAAAATTTGTAGATCATTGTTTAAAGAATTTTATGGTTCCTGGAGCTGCAGTGGTGCAGTGCTTTTGAGTGCCGCTGTTTGAATTTCATTGGATGTTTATTTGCTGGGCACATTCTGCTCCTGGAACATCTACTTGACAACTAAGAGAGATTCATTTTTCACTCAAGTGTTACGAAGTAAAGAATTTTAACCAAAGCTCCTCAGAATGTGTTATGTTCATGTTGTACTTGCAGTTCATTACATCACAGGGCATATTTAATAATGGCAGAAAATATTGTGCCTTTCTGTTTTCATAAACAATAGAAATTCCCACTGTTGGTCAGATAAGGGGAAAATTTTATGTCCAGGTGAGTTACAGCAATACAAAATTTTATCTGCACCTTGACACTAAAATTTGGAACTCTGATGTTGAATCACAGCAGCAGGGACAAGAGATTTTTCTTTCCTGGAGAGTATTCCAACTGGATCTGGAGACCATCCAGCCATTCTAGTCTGTGGATACTGGAAACTCTTTCCCTGGACTGGCTGGAATCTGGAGCTGATCATTCCCTTACTTCTAGTGCTGGGGTTAAGAATGAGTAGAGCTATACCCCCACTGGCCTCTGTGCCCTCATGGCCTGATTAAATGAACAACGCTGTGGAACAGGGAGGTGCTAGAGAAGGCAGTGAGTTGGAGGTTTATTTGTAGAAGATGAAATGAGTGTTGTCAGAGCACTGCTGTGACTTCAAACAACAGAATGCCTTTTTCATAGATGCAAAGGTGGAGTGAGCATTTACTGTCAAAAGCCACTGACCTTCTTTGACGGCTACAGGATGTGCAGTCTCCTTTTCATGTTAACTGCAGTGATGGCTGTGAAGTATTTCTCTATCAGTGTCAAAATAATTGTCATGGGTTTGAGAGATATGTTCTGCTACTGAGTAATTCATTAAGAACACATTATAACAAAACTGGTGTGGAATTCTTTGCAGGAAGGAATCTTCCAGCAACAGTAGTGGTACGTGTGGGAAATAATAGGCCAGACCTGGGCACAAACCCCATCTGTAATCGTTTTACTGGTCAGCTGGAAGAGGGTAAGCCTCTGTTCTTGCCATGCAACCCACCAATGCCTGGTGCATTTGTCAGTGTTCACCTGGAGGGAGCCAGTCTCAGTCAGCTCTCCATCTGTGAAGCTTTTGTCTATACTGATCAGGTAATAATAAGTAATAGTGGCTATTGTCTGGAACATATAAGACACTCATGTGTGGACTATGCATTGTTTGCAGCAATGTTGAGCTGTGTGTCCACACACACATACATACTCGCACACGCGCACGCACACACATCTGTAAATTGTGCAATGTTTACAACAATTTCCATTAGTCTTGACAATTTGTTCTTTATGTTGGAACATCATTATACATTAAACATGTCACAACTGACTACCAAACTGAAAAGACAACCTTGAAGTGCTAGAAATTATCAAAAATGTTCCAAGTTTCAACACTAGCAAGAACAGTGGTAACTACAACTGAGGTCTGGCATTGCAGGCATTACCAATTGAACGCTGTCCTCAGTTCCGAGATCAGCCACCAGGGAGCACAGCAACATACAATGGTAAATGCTACATTTTCTACAACCGGCAACCTCTCAATTTTAAGGAATCACTTGCCTTTTGTCGGAGTCGTGGTGGTACGTTAGTGGATGAGAGCAACCCCGCCCTGCAGGGATTCATCAGCTGGGAACTGTGGCGCAGACACAGGTTGGTGTTAAGATTTGGAGTCTGCATATATTTTTATCATTTGCTTAATGAAAAATTGATGTTCAAATGAGAACACAGTAATAATTATATAAACACTGACGTTTCATTTGCTTTTCTCTCAAGTTCAGGGATTTATCAAGACAGATTTTGGCCAATCTAAAATTTAATGAAACTGATTTACTATTGCTGCTACCACCACCACCACTACTACTACTACTACTACTACTACTACTACTCCTCCTCTGGCACTCCAGATGGACTTTATCCATTTTATGATTACAACAAAACATTCCCAGAACACTGTGTTTCAGAGACTGTGTCTCAATTCTTATATAGCTGAGCAGGGAGGAGGGGGAGGGTGATCCTGCTCAGTGGGGTGCATTAAACAGAGCTAATGTTTATCAGTAGAAATAGAAGCAATTCAAATGGATGAAGATATACCGTATTCTCAAATCTAATCCACACCCGAATCTAACCTGCACTAGTTTTTGCCGATTTCTTAAACAAAAAAAAAAAAGTTAGTTCACGGTTCTAATCCGCACCTTTGGGAGGACGATGTTGAAGATAAAGATGATAGTGACTGGGTGATGGATAATGATTAGTTACGAGTGATGACGGCAAGTCTGATGAATAATAAACTATAAATATTATATAATATGTTATATAATATAATAAATAAAATAATAAATTATTGTATTGTATTGTTCTTATGGCATGTACAGCAGCTCTATCATTTTTCCAAAATCCAGCTCACGATTGCGAATGTAATCCGTGTGTGATTCTAATCCGCATCTGATTTTTTAGCCCCCTGAAACTGTAAAGAAGGTGTGGATTAGATTTGAGAATATTGTGTGTGTGTGTGTGTGTGTGTATCTACTAGTGCTGTGGTCATGGAAGAGTAGAGCTACACCTCTACCCACCCTCTGGGCCACACTGGGCCTGTAATGGGATCACTTTACCGTTTACCTTATATAAGAACCATTACTTGACTGCCTGGGACATAAGATTTCAGTCTGCATCAAATTGTAACAGGTCATATATTTTCATTAGCAGGCTACATTGGACGGTAGAATTGCTTTGTAATTGACAAAGACAGTCTGCAAAACGTTAGGTTCTGGAAGTGTTTTACTGGTTCAGATAGCAGACACAGGTCAATTAGAATGCCACAGTAATATGATGATATGCTTAAATACTCTTCACCTTTCTCCGAATATTGTGTACATCTCGTCCCTTGGAAGATGAGACCACCATGCTGTCTCAAAATGTCAGACACAAGTCATCCAGTGATGTGGTGCCATATTCCAAAAAAAAACAGAGACCTGTATTTCACAGTGCTGGCAGAATATATGAACTTCCCAACTGAAAAATATCATCAACTTTGTGAGTTACCTGAAATAGGCATAAATATTTCATTCATATTTGATTAATACTTGGTTAAATCTTTAAGCTGTCAAGGATATTGGCTAACATGGAAATGGCCTTTGCATCATGTTACAGAAGTGATTCGAACAGCCAGTACTGGATGGGAGCTGTGCGGGATCCACAGGATCGTAACAACTGGAAATGGCTAGGAGGGGAGGATGTGACAGTTTCATTTTGGAACTTACCTGGTGGAAATGAGAACTGTGCACGCTATGATGGATCCAAGGGCTGGCTTTGGTCAGACACCAACTGCAATGCGAAGCTTAACTTCATTTGCCAGCACCGTGAGTATAAAAAGCATTGTCATATTGAATATTAAGATTTAATTTTTCATTACTCTGAAGGCAGTGTTAGTTTTGCCTCTAAAAAATATATCAAATAAAATATAAACTTAGAATTAAAAGAGCATCTTAGTTTTAATTAATATTTTAGTGTAAGTGCTTAAATCCTAAGTTTTCACAAATACTCACTATAATATTGCATTTCTTCACTCCAGTAAGATTTTCACTGCCATCTTGAAAAGTTCCCTTGCATTACTGTCAGGGTCAGTGTCACTCGCAGGTTCACAAATACTGATAGTTATTTGATCAGATGCTGCAAATATAGTAACATCTCTTTCCTGCATCCGTGTGGATTGTTGTTATCTCTGTGCTTTAGCCATAGGTACCATTAACCCTCTCTACAGTTCTTGTTAGAAATGTATGAATGACATCATGAATAACTCATTGGTATGCACAATATTTCTGTTCTTTTGAGTGTAAAATTTGTTTCCGATGAACATAATGGCTTTCTACAAGAATTGTCTGTTTTTTTTTTTTTTGCTTCAACTTGAATTTTTAAGGAATTTTTTAAAAATATTCTTTTCTTCATGAAAATTAAATTACTTATCCAGTTTAAATGTTAAGCTTGACACAGTAGATGCTTGCTTCTCAACTCAGGACAAGGCATACTCTCTCCTAAATGTTTCTGCATCAGATTTGTTATATTGCTTATTAGGTTCATGTGATATGCTATTTTGTTGTCTAGCATTTAAAAGGTTGAGTTACTTTCAATAACATAAAAGAAGTTTTTTCCTTCTGGTGCATTTGTAATGACAAGTTGCAAAATTGCACCTGCCATCTTTCCCATATAATCTGTGCATATCTCTGGCTGCATGTACGAATAACAACTCAGGAATTGCTGAGAGGGATTTTCATCCAATTGATATTGGGTAGGTTTACTAAAATCTGAAAATGTGTTCTAACCTTAGTTAAAATCAGATGTAAGAGACACTTTGCATGAAGACCTGTACTGTATGCTTTGAGCATAACTTTTCCAATATTTAACTGACGTGAAAGATAGTTTTCATAATTCAACCTATCTCGCCAACTTCTCAGTGTATGTAGAGTTGGTTAGAGAAGTTGAATTTAGCATCATGTGTGATATATACAATATCAAGTTTGTTTTTCATAAATCTCTTTGGCCACCTTACATGTTTTGTACCACTTGTATGATACTGTCAAAAGTTATCATTAGTGAAATGAAAATCTGGAGGCAAAACCACAACAATCACTGTCTTGTCTAACATTTTAAATTTTTTTACTTTATATAGAGAAATAATTGTTGCATCTGCTGCTCTTTCTTATGCCTTTTGAACATGAATTGTAAATGACCCCACATTCATTCTTTCATTTATTGATTAACATTGTATTCCACTTTATTATATGATATTATATAATTATTTAGTTATGTGTGTATACAACAAAATAGGACCTTCCCTCATAAACACTAGGTACCTTCGTGTTTCATGAGCTTGACAGCATTTTGAATTGATGTCTACTTTCTCATTCTTAACTTTAACTGAGCAGGAGTTATGTTCATCAGAAATTTACAAAAACTGCAGCTTCATTAAAAGACTCACTTGTTATTACATATGCAAAAATATTGTTGCACACCATGTTGTCTATTAGAAATTTATCACAGTGTCACGTACCAGAAGATAATAATCATAACAGTCACCACTCTAAGAATCTCAAATCTCACAGTGCAGTTACATAGTCTATTAACTCTTGATTGTGTTTTAGTTCATTCCAGTTTCATGTAGAGTGTCTCACATCTGCTGACATGGCAGGTGAAAAATTGGAAATGCTGCATGGATATCATGGCTCCTACATTTAATGCTGCATGGGTATTACAGTTCCTGTGTTTAATTCCAGAACCAAAGGCATGTGGGAAACCTGAACAGCCACCAAATTCAACTATGGTGGCCAAAAATTTTAATGTTGGTGCAGTGATTGATTACACATGCGATGAAGGCCACCTTCTTGTTGGGCCTGCATCGCGCACGTGCTTACCAACTGGTTTCTACAATGAGTTTCCACCTGTATGCAAACGTAAGTACAATATTTTGCTTGCAATTCAGTGTCACCACAATGTCTCCATTTATAACACTGTCTTGCATGGGGTGTTTCTAATAAAAGACTCTACTTTTGAACACAGTTAAAGGCCTAACAGCTGCACCATGATTTATTTCTTTATTTTCTTCAACATTCTTAACAGTATAATCTTTCAAATCTGGTTGCCAGAACATGAAGTAAGACATCTACAGAACAGTGAACCCTATTTCTCACACATGATAATTTTGCAGCTATATAACCTTCTCATTCACGATTTTCAAAAGCTTATGACAGTGGTTAATTCTATGTGGTAACACACTGTCCATTGTCTGAAGCATGTTTAATAATTTGACATTGCAGGAATGTTGAATAGGGGTACCCTTAATATAACTTTGTGTAAAAACACAAATCCAGGATGTATTTACCAGATCATCCCTTTTGTTTGCATGTCAGAGTGTGTTTTCCTGTTTGGCTCTACAGTGAGGAAGAAAATAAGTTTTAGACAAAAATAATTTATCTTGGCAAGATAACAGTTCCATTTTATATGTACACATTTCTAATATTATGAAGCTTTTCTGAAAAATCTAAACAGCAAGAACTACAACTGACATTATAAAAGTTTATTTTTTCTATGTTCCCACTGCATGCATGCATATGTGTCATGATTTTGCAGATATGTGTAGATGACATGTCAAAATATGGCTTTGTGTAATGCTGAACTTCATTAGTATGATTTAGCAATTACTAGCATAGGCATGGTACGTAATTTAGTGTTACATATGGTAAAATAGTGGTGTTAGGTTAGTTTTAGTAAAAAATTAATCCATTGATTGATGATGACACTGAAGAAAATATTGATTGTTTCTTGTTTTTTTTAATTTTTATTTTGTACGTATATTCTGTAAACTGTTGTCATTATTGTTCATGTGTGTGTCACCATTGGTAACTGGGATGCTGACTCACATGCTTGTGTGATATTGAACTACCATGTCTGTAAACCACTTTCAGCAGGTGGTGTATAGATAATGATGGAGAGAATTATGTTTCCTCTGAAATTTTCTGAGTCTGAATGTGTCTGTTTCTGCATGTGTGTCTGAAGAAATTTAAAATCAGGTAGTCTGTTGTTTAAGTGGTCCAGCATGCAGCTGCCTGTTAAGTGCTGTGCCAGTGTTAGTTCCATCACCATCACCACCAACACCCCCATTCATCATCATCATCATTATCATTAATCAGTCATTGTTACTGTCATTGTTGTCATTGTTATGTGATATTAATTGAGATAATTTAGTCAGTTCAGTAAAGTCATAAGCTGAATGATTGTTATTTGGGCCTTGACAGGGACAGGAATTATTTCCTCACCACCCTATCATCTGCCTGCATGGCCATCTAACCTCTTATCCAGTGGGCACTGGAAGCACTTTCCTGAAAGTAAAGTGGCTGCATTGTTAAGCAGACCACATACCTCTACCCAGTTCTGAGGTTACAAACACATGACGTTTTTCACTCATTAACCCAGATATCTTTAACAATAGTGACAATGCACAGGGGCAATTTTAGATTTTCCTTTTTTGTGATTTTACTTGAAGCAATTAAAATTACAGGTATTCAGTGTGGTTTCCCTGCTGAAATTCCCCATGGAGAGTACCAGCTACTGAATGGTTCTGTCAGCTATCTGAGTCGAGTCCTTTATTCCTGTGATGAAGGGTATGAATTAATTGGAAGAGCACAACTCATGTGTGACATTGATGAAAGATGGAATGGACCACCACCTCGGTGTGAAGGTATTTGTACTGTCTCCATTGTTACTCATCTGTTGTGTCACCAAATTCACACTTATGAAAATAAGTACTTGATTTAGACAAATAAAATGTATAATGAAAGTCTTAGAAATTAGAACAGTGAAAAAGCAGCACAAAGCCTTTTGAAATTGTGTTTGATTAAGTGTATTATTTAACAACACTGTCAGTTACTGAGACTGTATAGCATCAGTAATAGATGAATGAATGCACTTGGAGCATTGCTGGAATGATAATGCCTGTGGAAGACCAAAGTACCTAGAGAAGCCCATCTCTTTGCCATTTTGTTCACAACAGATTCCAAGTGAGCTGGCCTGGAATGGAACCCAGACCTTGATGACCTCTGCAGTCAAGTAAAATGGTGGATAAAGTTGGTCATCGTACCACCCATTATGTGATCACTTGTAACTTATCCCAAGCAACAATTTTTTTTCTGTTGATAATGTCCTTGCTTTTCCACCTGATCTTCATGAGGTTTGTTTTCATCTGCATCTGAACGTTACAGAAGTCTGATTAAGTGGTTCCATCTTCACTCAGTGACCACTCTTTTTTGTTGAACTTGTTTGACCGCAGCTATATTAGAGTTACTTTTTTGACCAGTCAGCCTATATAGTCTTATGTTTCGCCTAAAACTCAGTCCCTTGGAACATTATCGGATGTTCTATTTCAATACATTATTCTGCCACCGTGAATCTGTCTGGTTGGTATAATCCCACATCTCAGGTATGTTTTTTACAACTTGTCTGTGTGCATCAGCCTGCCTGTGTGTCTTCCTGCATTCACCTGGTACGGATCTACAGAATGAAAATAAATGAATGAATGAATGAAAGTTATGTTGAAAACTCCAGTAATTTTGGACTTAAATCATCATTTTTTGGTCTTAAAATGCATGAGGTCTTCTTGACTGGAATATGACATGTACATACAACAAATTTTTCTAGTAGGGCCACAATTCTCTAGTTTCTAAAGGAATGGCTTGATAGCCATCGAATGTAGAACAAGTGTAGTCAAAACAAAGCTGCAAAGATGGGGGAAAATGAGAACTGCTCTCTTCTACATGCTTTGAAGATCATAGTTCTGAACTATTTCGTGGCAGAAGCCTGAAATCTTGCATGGAAAAAAATGTAACTTCAAATGCCCATCCTGATGGGAATACCATGCCTTTATTCAAATCAGACTTGGTTGGGAATCTTTGGCTGCACTTTGCACCACAATATTTGTTCTCACAGTTTTGCAGCAAAGTATGTAAGTTATGTGATTTTCTATAGTACTGGTGTGAGAGATGCTAACAAGTCACATGAAGTTTAATCTTATAACAGAACTCCTTGACTCCTTGTGTGTACATTTAACTACCTAATGCATTCAAAAAATCCACTTAAATGACTTAACATTGTATGATATACCAGGAAACGTCTGTAGTGTGGCGGTAGCAAATATCGCTAATTTGAATTTACTTTTAGCACAGTTTTTATGAACACATCTTGCACTCACATAGCGTCTGCTAACTGGATGCATATCACTGTGCACTTACGTGACTAGTATTGGTGTCAATGCTATACAAATTGCACTTAAATATCAGCTATTTTTGAGTGGCTGGTACATTATTGAAACTTATGATTCACTTATGAAACAGCTGATATAACAAGCTCAAACCTCCTTCAGTTTGTTATATAGGTTAAGTTTCAAACACATTAATTAAGTAATGCTTCTGGTTTTAAACCTTTTCTGCTTTCAGCATTATTGCATTACAATATTTCTTCACACTAGTGTGTATTTTGGGAGTGCTACAGAAAAAATATATGCAAAGCATTAGAGATTAATAAACTTTAAAACTTTTTTACTTTTGGTATAGTTTGAAGGCTGTGGGATATCTGTCCCAGTGGGTGAATTGGGCTACTATGAGAACCGTGACATATGAAAAGATGACAACCTGAATTGTTACTCTTTTGGCATGGACGGTATATCCAAGCACTTTTGTCCTAATTTTGAGGCATTTATCTTGAAACATTATTTGAGCCAGGACGGCATAGTCAGTATGGTGACTAGGGTGCAAACTTGAATATCCAGTGTTTGAATTCTGAGAAAGACAAGAGTTTTATCTCTTTTTCAAAACATCCACACCAGTGCCATGGCCCACCAATCTTCCTCTCCAAAGGGCATGGAGGGCTCTTTCTCTAGGGGTAGAGTGGCCAGGGTGTGACACTGACCAGTCACCTCCATACAGTGCATCTATATTACCGCTCCCACTTACTTACTTACTTACTTACTTACTTAGTTACTTACTTACCTACTTACTTACTTACCTACTTACGTACTTACCTACTTACTTACTTACTTACTTACTTACTCACTCACTCCATGAAGCAGAGTACTTCCTGAGAAGCTGAGAGGTTTGCAGCTAGTCAAGAAATTCACCTGTCAACTAAATGCCTTAATGGCATGTATAGGGATGACCTTGCCATTTCAATTTATCTTTAGCAGAACTCATATTGAATAAGCATTTTCCATAGATGAAACTGAGCAATGCATTCTTTGGTTAACACCAAGATGAACAAAGAGTCTTTCATAGAATACATATCTCTTGTGGGTAGGGGGTGTGGGGGAATTTTGTACATCCCTGCAAGTCATGTTGTGATATTCTTGGTTATCACATTGTTGTGATCTGGTAGGTGGGTGTCTATGTCTTGAAGAAACACACTGTCTCCATCTCTTCAGGATCTTCAGCTTTGTGGATATCCACACATCAGGGCGCAACACTAGGTCATAACCCCTAAGATTGCAATATGCATCTACACTACCATGAAAACTTGAAATCTTATATCTGTAGAGGTATGTTGGCTGGGACGTTATTTGTGGTCGTAATTACCCTGCATATGTCCGAATGATTCCCAGAAATATACCAGTGAGAAGGAAACTCAGCTGTGGGAAAAGTTAATCAGTATTTTTATTCTGCACAGCTATTGAATGTGATGATCCCCCCTCCATACCGAACGGGAAGTTCACAATTAGCAACAATTTGACAGTGGTGGGGACCATGGTTGAATATTCATGCAACTCTCGGAACTACAAACTTATTGGCCCCAACAAGATTATGTGCCTTCCCAGTGGAGAATATGATGAAAATCCACCTGTATGTGAAGGTATGCATGATCTCGTTTGGTACTAAGCTTTCACCTAAATTGGAACTCACTTGTTCATGGGGCTGGTATAACACAAGCATGTATGGGCAAATGTGTTTTTTTTTTTTAATTTCTTTCCACTAAGCAGTCAGTGGAGAACTGAAGAAAATGAGGCATGCCATAATGGTGGAATCAGCAATACCTAGTTATTCCAGTGCGACGAGTATATTTTATGAGCTTTAGTAGTGGTAATAATTGATGGTCATTGGTTGTAAGTTGCTAAATACCTGAGTCACAGTTAAGCAGAAAGTACAGTGTTTCCCAACTAAGATGTTCCCAGACAAAAATTTTTCCTGTTTAGAAGCATGTTGTTGAAAAATTTACTATTTAATGCATTTAAAAGTCTTTACAACCATTAGTCTGTTCTTGATGACTGATTTGTACCATAGCAGATAATTGATTCTGGACCACTTTTCCACTTGCCCGCAACAGTGGACAATTCATTTTTAATTATGTTTTTTTTAATTACCTTCTTTATTAACTGGAACATATCAGAGCAATGTTGCAGCAGGATTTGAAATTCAAGTGTAGTTTTGAAAATTTTGTTGTAACAGATGACAATGTGCTATGACTTAACTAGAATTGATGTATATAGTGAGAACCTGAAGGTGGAGGAGACAATAGGGGTAAATGAAGAAAGCGTACCTGTGCTAACAACAAATTCTTTTGGAGTCATATTTTTGAGTGGTTTACTATGAGTTCGTTTCATGAATTTTCTTTAGCACCAAGCTACCTGCATAACCATTTGTGTACTTTATAATTTAAATATTATGAAATATAAAAGTGGACTCAACAGTGAACCTAAATTTTTACACTTCTCTAAAGATAGATTATCCCGTGTAAATATTCTCTTTTTATTGGTCTGTTGAAAAACTTCTTACACGGGAAACACTTTATTCATGGAGTAATATTTAAGTCAAGAATATTGCTACTTTTTCTCAAAATGGCTGAATATTAATCAAAGCCAGACGCTGTTAAGGATTTGTTGATCATTGAATATAATTTTTAATTGTTGCTAACTCATTACTGCATAGTTCATGTTTTCTCCATTTACTTGGCATGGATTCTTGCAGAAGAAATACAGACAGCAGCTGCAGTGCCAATATCTCCTAGTAAACCCACACGACCCCAAACACCATCTACAAAACCTCATGCTCCACCAGCTGCACCCACTCGACCTAGCCTACCGCCTGCTCGTCCTGGTCCACAAAGTCCCCAGCAAGGGAAAACTTCCAAGAGACCGGGAGGGTCAGTGGAGAATAGCCCAGCTGAACCAGCCCATGTACCTCATATTGTGGCAGCTTCACATCCACAAGACAATGAAATTCCTGACAGTGTCAATGCAAGAAGTGATCTCTCACCAAATGTAAATGTGGCTCATTCTGTAGATGAGGAGCGACATGAAACAGGGGCCAGGCTGAACCTAGGTCAGTGAAGGAATACACACATGCTGTGATCATCTTTGTCCAAATTACTGCTTAATGTTTCTTATTAAATTACATCTTTGAATGACTACTTAAGTGTAACCTGAAGAACATGTTCACTTTGGTAGATGTGGTAATCTGTTTCAGAATGTTTTCATGTTAGCTTGGTCTCAATACAAATATGTAAGTGTTTATTTCTGTCAGATGTATTTTGTGTTACTCAGACTGGTGCAAAAGTGGAGTATGAATTATACCTTTTGGGATGAGGTTCAGTCTTACACTTATGTGTGAAAAAAGAGCATATAGGCTGTTCATGCTTTCTGTGAGAGTATAAGAATCAAGACATGCTGCCACAAATGTGCTTATATGTCAGTGTTAACATAAGTATAGAATGACCAAAAAAACAGTTATAATGAGCAAGATTCAGTAGACATGAGCTCTATTATTCACAAGGGAAGAGCCACTCCTATATGCATATTATTAATGTATTTGTCCTTAAAAATAATTGTAACAGATTGCCAGCCCTTTGGCAGTGTTAATTCGTTCAAGTGTTCTGTTAAAGAAAATGCACTAACTTTGAGTTCCCATGAAAGTAAAGATGTTACCCATGTTCCTTCTATTAAAATATGTGTACCAATTTAATCTTCTTCATTTTACCAATAACAGTGTTTTTAGTAATATAAAATGAATTATTGTCATGCAGGAGCCATAATAGCTTTGGGGGTGTTCGGTGGCTTTGTGTTCTTGGCAGCTGTCATCACCACCATAGTCATCTTGATACGAAGGTAATATCATTTTTTGTTATCAAAATAAGCATGGATCTACAGTCCTGCCTTATAACAGAATCTATTAATTTAAAATTAAGCAGGTTCATACACGACTTCATTAATGAATGCTGTTTACTGCACCAGGCAGTTAGAAATCAGGGGTTGGAAGGCAAGAAATTTGGCCTTAGAGACACATGTGGAATCATTTTTGACTTGCATAAATAAATTTGTTCATACCCTTTTACAAACTGAACTGCTTCTCTCAAGTTTCTGAGAAACTAGTATGTAACAGTTTCTTTTGCCATTAGCAGATATTTTAGCCACTCTTTTGTCAATTTTCCATGTTGAAAATATATTTTTGCTTGCATGAGAGAATATTCATTCCTCAAATCCAGCATTTAAGGATTGAGTGTTTCTCTTTATTTTTTACCTTTATTCTGCTCAATTATTTGAAGATGGTAAGTTTGCTCTTTCTAATGTTTATTTGCCTCATTCAATAATCTCTGCATCCATAATGAATTACACAGTTATGTGAAGCATACTGACAATTCACGGTCTTCAGAGACAAACAGATTCTCATTCTGTCTGTATTTTTACTTTGTTATCTCTTCATTATACCTCCATCTCATAATGATATGAAAGCATCAGCAGATAAAATTCCAGAAATGATAGTCTGCTGGGTAGGGCAAACATTGTAACATACGCCTTTCTTATGTACTCTGTGGTTTTTGCATGTTTTCTGTATACTTCACATGAGAGTAACTTTGAAGTGGCCATGGCTATTTCCTTCTTTAGTATTCCAAACTCACTGTAAAAATCATCCTTTTATCTCATCTGACAGTTTTGATCCAGCAGGTTTTGTATGTCTATAGATAAAATCAATCAATTAAACTTCCAATCATTTTCATAACCTTTAACACTGAAAGAAAATTGACACATTCTTAGTCCTGTTTCTGCAGTTACTACTCCAATGTGTTGCCAGAGTGCTGTTCAGCATTATATGTTCCAAGTCTACAGCAAGCTCTGAAGAACCATTATAGCATTCTGTAACCACAAAATATAGGATATGTGTAAATTTATGGAACATCCAACTTTATTTTGGCACACCCTCTTCAAAAATTATATAGACCTTCACAATAACCCTGTACAGACTGGTCAAAACACCCAGATCAAGAAGATGAAAGCTGTAATTATTGTAAATCAGTTATTCTTTTAGAGAAAGCATTAAAACTCTAGGGGAATTCAGTGACTTTGTGTGAAATGTTATCTGTGAACATCTAAGAATGCACCCAGCAGCTTTGTTTCTGTTCTGGACTGTATAAGAGAACCCCTATGTCATAGAACTATACGTATGTTTTCCCTGCCATATTGTTTTAAAACAGGATAGGTAGACTGGATTTACACCGAGCTAACTTAAATTTTCTTTCGATGTACACACCCAGTGTGAATCAGCATTTTTGTACTCTTTTAAATTGAAGCTTTCTGTGTTTGTGAAATTCTAGGAACAGTAAATCTAAAACAAATGACAGTTTTTATCACTATGTTTTTACATGGACCTATATGACATAGTGAATACACATAACCCAACACTTTTTTCTATGTCAGTCAATTTCTTTGATACACAGGAAGTTTTGCTACAATGTGATCTTTTCATTCTTGTGAGACCTCACTTTATGAAAATTCACATAATAGAAGTAGGGTCAGATGGAAAACTTTGGCCCATCATCCCACCTTATGTCTTCAGACTGGTCACTGAAATTGCTTAATAGCTAACACACTTAGGCAAAATTTGCGTTATACAAACAGTGTTCACTTATTTATCAATAGTGTTGTTGCCAATTTGAATTAACGAAATACTGGCTGTATAATTCTTATCAGATCAAGCTTGCAACTCTGTTTTGTGTGTTTTGTGACAGAAAGGGCAGGTACATCATCAATACCACGCATGATTACTCCAGAAACACAGTAATTACTACGAGCATAATTTTCACATTTTCAGAATGCCAAAATATAAATTTACATTTGGGAGAAGTGAAACAGTACTAGTTGGAGCCTCATAAAATCGCAGTGTACCTTCCCAAATTAATTTCTCCCACCACTGGGAAATGTTAAAACAGCAACCGATCACTGTATTTATTAGTGTTATAATGAGTGAAGCAGAGGCTGGAAAAATATGTAGTAGATCTGTCAATACAGCTGGGATACCGTGCAGCCAAGTGAATTCTTGATATTCTAACACAATTATAATGCATAGTTAACAATTCCTTCTGTAAATCATGCAGTCTTCCTTGTGTTTTGGATACTATTCATAGTCCATGACTTTGGTGGTAATATTTTTAAATATAATTTATGATTATGAACATTGATTTTGTTATTTTTCAGTTACTTGTCGACTCATAGTAACATGGTTTAGGATTAATTTTCAGTATATGTATGAAAAAATATATACTGAAACTTCATGCAGATATCCATATTTACTAACTTCCAGAGCTTTGGGTAATGATGACTGATGTTGTAACTTGTGAATGAAACTGACATTCCTGAAGCATATTTACATAGATGCGATTGTGTACGGGGATAAACTTCATCGCTGGAAATTGCTACCTGTAGAATGTTGTACAGCCTTAATGTAAATAACTATTACAATCTTTCTTCAAACTGTTAAGGCTTGAATATAATGCCAAATCTCGTTGCTGACTGGTTTAGTTCCTGTGGTATGTAACTGATGTATAGAGATATATTTTGTGTTTCATTTTTTTAGTAAAAATTGCGACTTTATACAAACTTCATTCTTAGAGTGGTGACTCCGCACTGCACATTTCAATCTCTGGATTCACTGACCCCATAATTCTCTGGTTTCATTGACATGAATTTATAGTAGCCATCTAAAGTAATTTTTACACTATTTATTAATGTATTTATTTATTTATTAATAGTATTCCAAATTCCAGATACAGGAGTTCATCCAATGGATATAGGAACAGTCAAAGAATAAGTAATTTGGCTGTACATAACAGAGAGCTTGTCACTAAGATAGGCAGTCTAGAATAATTAATATAATGGTACAAATTTAGAACAGAATTTCAAATTAAATAAGTAAACACAAATAATTGCAAATTTACAAAAACAACTTCAAAATAAATTAAAATATAATATACACACTTATAAAGGTAAAGCAATCCCATTACAGGCCTGGACAGGCCTTGAGGTTTCTGGGAGTTTGAGGCTGCCAGATTTCAAGACAGTTGGCACATGAAGGTGGTAAGGTTGTCAGCCCTACACACCGGCCGCCTTTACTCCCCAGGAAATATTCCTGGAACTTATTTCTGTTAGAGGCTGAGTCAATCCCAGAGCCTTAGTGCAGCCAGAAGGATTATGTCAATGAAAAATTCCATTGACACCATCAGGAATCGAACCTGCGACCTCCGGGCTTGTAGCGCAGTGCCTCAACCAACTGCGCAACTGCATGCCCCCACACACACACTTATAGGCTAACTAGCATACATATGAACTGTGATATGAAAGTTTAAAAATTAAAAAGTAAAGGAACAAAGGATATTGAATAAGTACAGAGAAATTTAATATAAAGTACAAGCAGATCACTGTTCACATCTTTATCAACAGTAACCCATAGGTGTGTATATATATATATATATATATATATATATATATATATAACTTTGTGAAATCATTGTGGTAGTTGGGCAGAGAGGCTAAATAGATACAATGTTTATTACTATAACAGATTACTGATTAAAATATTTATATGAATCTGCACAAAATTGTTTTTTGTTAAACTCAGGCCACAAATAACAGAAAAACAATTTATTCTTATTTAAAAGATTACTAACAGCTGATATTAATGTTGAATGAATGGGTGACAATGATGACTAGAAAAGAGAAAGCTCCATAGCCTAATTTCAGATATTGTTACTATGCCTGCTTGTGCCTGGAATGGCTAATGAAGTTCTAAAAAGCCTTGTCACAAATGGGGTTGTTGCTGGCTAATACTGGAGTAAGAAGGGGAATGATATATGGAAGGGAGTTCCGAAAAAAATGACAAAAGATAGAAAGCATACTCCTCCATACTCCATGGAGCAGAGTCCTTCTTGAGAAGCTAACTGGTTCTCAGCTAGTCAAGAAATTCCCCTCATTTTATGGAACCCGAAGGTTCATCACCGCATTCACAAGTGCCTGCCACCTGTCCCTATCCTGAGCCAGCTCGATCCACTCCATCCTCCCACTTCCCTCTTCCTGAAGATCCATTGTATTATTATCCTCCCCCTACGTCTGGGTCATCCAAGTGGTCTCTTTCCCTCAGGTTTCCCCACCAAATTCCTGTACATGCCTCTCCTCTCCCCCATATGTGCTACACGCCCTGCCCATCTCATGAAAGAAATATAGGACCAGAATTATTAATCCAAATCTGCTTGCAGTATTCTTTCAGTACCCCCAATTATGTAGTGAAAATTAGTAAAGAGGATCCTTTATATATCTTATTATTTTAGCTGTACAAAATTAATTGCTTTGCTTGTGGAAAGACATCTGCTTTTATGTGTGATTTAGAAGAGGAGATACTCCTCAGTTCTTTGGTAAAAATATCATGTTTAATACACTGAGAACAGTAATATTGAACTTCATGCATGACACTTATCAGCATGGCTGTGTCTTCTTGACTGTAGATTCATCACTCCAAAAATATGTTACATAAATGTGAACCACAAATGTCATTATAACACAATATGATCGGTAAGTTATGTCATGCTGTTTTATATTGCTGCGTGTTATAGTGTGTTGTCCACAGAGCTACATGTATGTCTGTTTTTGGATTTAATTGAATTTGTAGAGGCCTAATGAGTGTGATGTCAACAGAAAAAATCTTGATCTGTTACAGTGTAATTCATCTATGAAAAGCATCTTTCACGTTTAAGGAAATTATTTTTTCAGTAGAAACAATTTGTTGAGATTTTAATTTCTTTCAGATGTTATTGGAATGCATATCATCTTCCTTTCATTTTGTAAGTTATTTGAAAAAGTCAATTCTTGTGCCTGGCTACATATTAAACATGTCTTCATTCTTTTGTGTGTTGTTTCATATTTGTCACTTAGGTCTGTTTTGGTAGATTTACCATTCTGAACCATTCTCTTCAGGTTTTCATAAAATACATTTGGAAAATGTGATAAGTCTTCATTTATGTGTTCCTATGTGGAAGGGAATTTCTTTGAATGTGAGACAGATGGTGGCAATGATTGACCCTTTATAAGACAATGGAGGATATTTTACCTCAAAAATATGAACAAAACTTTTGATCTTGTTGGTCCTGTATAAATCCACATGCTTGTTGGATTATGTGTACATAGTACTTGAAGTGTGTCACATGTGAATCATACCTTCAGATTGTCACCTGCAGCAGATCTAAGTTGTGAAAATGTTGGCATATCCACATTAAGAAGACACTTGTTACTGGCCATTCTAAACAGTTCAGCAGACCTTGAATTCTTTTCCTGCCAATGCACTGTGTTGTGTTGGAGAGAATTAATTATTATTTTAACTCTCCACGAGCGAGTTAGACTAGGCATATTTTCAGAAATAAGAAGTATGCAATTAAATGTGTGACAGTACAGAACTACCCTTCTAGAGAAAACTGCTGGCCGGTAAAGTCATTACATTTTAGAGTATGTTAATGTTCTTTCAGCAGTGTACTGATGTATCTACATTCATATTTGTTAGATGCCTTTTGGAGTCCTATTTCCATTCATATGAAGTTGTACCATGATATGCTAATCAAAACCAATTTTATAATGAATCAAATTTCTTTCTTTCAATAGTTTCTAAGAGTTCTAGCTGTACTGAAGCATGATTAATCTATATTGCAGTATCTGCCTGTCTCCAGCCAGTCACAACTTCTTTTCCTTTCATACACTAAATTATGCACTCACTGCTTAGGTGAACAAATCAAAAAGACATGTGTATTTATAGTTCATTCTATTCAGCTGTTTGGACCACTGAGATATGGCTGAAATCAACTAGTTAAATTCGTCTTTTGACTTTTACTGTTATAAAAGAAGAAAAGAATTTATGCTTTGTAAATACAGTAAAACAGTTGGTGGGGAGTTCAGTATGATTCTTCTTTAGTACTGTCTATCCAAGCCTGCATGATCATGTACTGTGTTTACATTGTGTGGAGCCTCCTTGTCCTAGTAATTTTGTTCCTAATCCTGCTAACACTGATATATCACTAACCCAGGATTTTCTGTCCCTACCCTTGCTGTTTTAGTGGGAAGAAACGCAAGCTTCCCCCTGCACGAACCATGCCGTCACGCTGGTATACGCTTCTGGCTCTGCCTTTCCCTGATCAGCAAGTGGGGAGGCGAGAATTCTCTCGCGGTGCTGCCTATCGAAATCGAACCACAGCTGGCTATTTCTCAAACCCAATCTAGGTCCAACAAGGTACAGTACTGATGCAGCACTGACATGCACCAGTATTAGATTCGTTTTGCACAGAAGCACAGTTCTTCTAAATTTAATCAAACTTTCATCATGGGTGTCTGTTCTTTTCTGCTACCAAAATAAAAATTTTGTTTAAAACGAACAGATAGTCTGTCCACATTAGAAATCTTATTGTCCTTCGAACGTCATTAGTAAACAAAATGTCTGTATAAACAACCAGTATGTGAAATTCCTCTTAGTATGTATGACGGTACACTGTCTTATACCATTTTATTATCTCTCCATCACCAGCATACTTCATTTTTAGAAACACTTCACTAATTCTCTTCAATTGATGCTTTTCAGGAAATCAAATCCCCACTACCTTTATTAAATGGATTGCAGATGAAGTATTCCAACAGCAGGTTGGCAAAAATATTCTTCTTTTCTCTGTCTGGTGTTTTTCTTCTTATGAACTGTTCTTGCACTGCTGTTGCATGCATCTGCTATAATATGCATACAAATTACTTGAAGATAGATATTACCTTTCCTCTAAATAGCTACTGATCTAACTATAACAGAAAATTAAATTGCCTTCTCATGCATGTTACAGGTCGTGACTTTAACAACATCACTCTGTAACAGTAATATTCCAGTTCAACTTTGAAGTCTCCTTATCAACTAGTAAGCTGTCTACACATTTGGTCCCACGGAAGTAAAGTAGTGGGCCTATACACCAATTCGTTATAATCCCGTCAAACACGACCAAATTTCAGTCAAGTGCAGCTACATGTTTCAGTTGAAACAGACTATCATCAGGCGAACATTACAAAAACTTATAAAATGAGGTATAATATAGTGCTATTGTGTTTGTTGTATGGGAACCCATTACTTAACAATTGTTGTTACAATGCAGGATTTTTAAAACTTTAATAATACAGAATTTAAATAAAATTATATAAAATTGTCAAGTTTATGATATCGTGGCAGGTGGTTGTGTCTAAATTGTGTATAAATTATATTAAAATGGTAAATGTAAGTAGGAAAGGTTAACTTGTGTATATAAAGAATTTTGAGTCACAAGTGTTGGCTACATGCTACAAAACCCACTGGAATCTTTTAATGTGTTATGCTGAGTGCAGAAGATATACACTGAATACAGAATTAGTATTACATCATGTTGCCAAAACTTGCAACTCAAAAATTCTCTATGTATACAAGTTAATCTTTCCTACTGTAAATTTGTCATTTTAATATAATTTATACACAATCTTGACACAACCACCAGCCAGGTCATCTTCAGTTTGTTGATTTTATATAGATATATATAAATTCTCTATTCTGAAAATTTTATAAATTCTGCATTGTAATAACCACTGTAAGTCATGAGTTCCCATATAACAAATACAAATACACTGTAATGTACCTTATTTTAAAAGTTTCTTAATGTTGGCCTGATGCTGGTCTTTTTAGACTGAAACATGTAGTCATTCTTGAATAAAACTTGGTTGTGTTTGGTGGAACTATAACAAATTGTTTTAAGTTCATAACACAGTAGGATTTCCTCTATAAATTTAGTGGGCCTGTATTTGATCCAGACATTCATTCTGTCACTGAACTCATCTGCAAAAATGTTGGGTGCTGAAATCTCTGTTGTTCCATGTGTACTGAAGTGCTTAGTCTTGTCACAGGTAGTGTTTTTTTATCTATAAAACCTCAAAAGTATAATTTGGAACATGGGTTATAGTTCTGTCAAATCAGATAAGGCACTAAGACAAAAATAGGGTGTTGAGCTGACCAGAGCATATGACATTATTTACACAGATCTCATGATTTGAATTAAGAAGATATTTCTTCCTTACCCAAGGTGCATCCCTTAGTAGAACGGGAATGAATAAGTGCTGATAAAAGTATACATTTACCTCGCTTATGTAATGGTTGTTCTGCATCACGACTGAGTTTTACTGCACTGAAATAGGGTATTGACTTAAGTAACAGAAAAATCTATACATAATTCACTAAATGATTTCATGAATTCTGCTTGGTGAAGGCTAGGTGAAATTCTACTTGGAAATACAAAATTTTGTACTGCTTAAAATTTTCTACCTCAAATGTTTTTTTTTTTGGGGGGGGGCCTTTCAGCTACATGATCTGACACTTCAATAATATCATAGTGACTGAACTAAATGAATAGAATTAAAAAATGTAAAATTTGCAACAAAGTGAATTTTTCAGGAGGCAAGAGGGCTAACCCATGTGGTTTATGGAGCCACTTGCTCTGAAACTGTACTTTTTCAGTATTAATTAAGGGGATTGGAATGAGAGTTTCATTTCAAGAAAAGTCATACCACACTAGAATCTTTCTTCTGTAGTAAACTCCTGAAAGACTGAAAGTACCTGGGCTTCAAGTCTGGACACATGAGAATTATTTGGAAGCAGCTTCAATATTACTATTCATTGAGAACTTCAGTGCTGTTCACATTTTTCTCTAACAAGTGTACAAGTGCTTTATACTTATCATAATGCAATGGAGTTTGTGCAGTTACAACACTTCAGTTTTTAATTGTAACATTATCCTGCTTGCAGAATTAATCAGTCTCATTTCCTTTACACCATGCGTGTTGTACTCTTGAAATACGTGTGTGGATGTAGGCAACTGCCAGGGTTTGCATGCAGGTAGCCAGGTATAGACTGTTAGGAAGTAGGGGTATGAGAGAAAGTTTGGCTGGCAGATACAGTAAAAGAACTTGCAGTTGGATTCACATTGCTGTATGTGTCACTCCTGCCAGCCATGTTGAGGGTACAGTGAGACAACTGGTGCCTAAATGGCAACAAGTTTAGCATGCCTGCTTCACACACATATTTGACTTGTAATTGCTGATTGAGGTACAGAATCTTTGGAATTTTGCAAAGACATGTAGTGGTTAACATGGGAGTCTTTAGACCATGCTAGGCTGATATCAGAATTTGTATTCACAGAAAACACATTATGCATGTGTAATATGTGTACAGGGAATTAAACACTATGAAAAGGTGACAGTATCTATCATAAAACATATATCACTGTGAACACCTATATTAATGTTACATCTCTTTTGCATAAATGGGTATATTGTTTTGAGAGACATGAGGTTCTTGCAGCAGAAACTGTGAAGATTATATATTCTGGAATGTGACACATTGCACTCCGGTAAATGTACCATACAACACAGTGTCATAATGGTAGTCTTGAAATGTTGTGTTTAGCTGTGTTTATTTAACTGTCTTGTAAGAGAGGATTCTTTGTTTATCATCAAATAACTGAGGTAGCCACTTCTGTAAGAGCCTAAGGTACATGTTTTCAAAACTGGGATTTATGTATCACTGCACATTCATGATTTCTACTATTACACAGTGAAAATCTTTTGGCTATTCTTTAGTTCTGCACTGAATCACAGTCAGAAGGACAGAACCTACCCCTCCAAAAAAAAATTTAACATATATTTTATACACATTTCACTTAAAAATAAAAGTCATATGTGTACAATATTTATAATTTCTGAATAACAAATTGAAGAATCTTCAGTTTCATACACTAAGTTTTATTCCACTTGACTAGAGAGAATTGAAGAAAGCTTAGTTTTCACAAAACGAAAAACTGACACATACTGCGTCACTGTTGATGTGCTTATATGTACTGAACTGTGTAACACTTTGAAGCCTATCCCTGAGTGAGGTTTGGGCTCTCCCAACTTTCTGCATGGCCCACACCTGAGCACAGCTCGGGTTTATATTTGTGTATGTGTTATAACATTCATGGCTTGAACTCAGGTTTGGGTCACATGGAAAATGTCAAAAATGCCTGGGTTTCTGGACCCAAGGAAACGCATACAGCTGGCATGCTAAGTGTTAAATACATATGCTTATACAAGTTCAGTGATTTTTCACATATACTTTATAATCACATTCCTTATGAGCAGGAACCACAGCACTAAACACTACCGCCATCGTGCTTCGCCAGATTGTAACACGGTAGCATCATTTGACTCATCAGGCTCAGAGAGTAGGGGAGGACTCAACCGTTACTACCGTCAAGCCTGGGAAAACCTGCAACATGAATCAGCAGCAGCTGGAAATAAGACCAAAGGCCCAAACCACTCACCACTTAGGCGCAAGGAAACACTGGATGAACCGGTCAGTGGAGGCTACCGCAACGTTGGAGGCACTGAGCGTGATGGGAGTGAACTGGTTGTCAATGACACTACAGCCGCCATGTATATGCCCAAATCCTCAGCTGTAGCCGCTGCTGAGAAAAAGAGGCACCACCATCATCACCACCATCATGCCACTGGTGCCATGCCAAAGGAGACTGCAGGGGACTGGAGGCAGCAGGGACGGAAGAGTAGTAGGTATTGAATTTGGGTCTGACAAGGTAATCATTCAAAGATGTCTCAATAATGTTGACATGGAAACACTCAATAAGGGAATTAATAGAGCATTCTCACATAATAAAAACACAGATCTAAATATCACTAAAAATCTCACTAGCCATTTACAGACCATATATTAACCCAGAAGCCGAAACATGGCATTTTTAAAAATATGTTTACAAAACAGCAGAAGCATCATCTTGAATAGTATTTCTGGGTCCTGTCTGAAGTCCACATCATAATTATGTGCAATATCCCTGGCACAGCTTAGTTACCTGCGTATACCTTGATGAGGCAGATTGAAGATAGCAAAACTTACTGTTGTGCACAATTTGAAATGCATGTAGTTATTGTTTATTTAATTGTTACTGCAGAAGTAAATAATCAACAAGTTTGTGTCCCATATGAGTAGTACTACATTAATTTCACAAGGGCCTTTGTGGGAGTAGGACCACATAAAAGACATGTGCTTAAGGAATGAGTGAGTCTGAGTATGGATACAGAATTCACTTTGAAAATGGATACATTTTCTTACAGCCTTTGAAATTACACAAATCATATCTCTTAGAGTATGGTGCACTTGTATTGCACTTTGTACTTTCTTCAACAACTTCATACAAAAACTGGGAGTCTATTAAATTATTGTTTTCCATATTACTTATCTCAGTTTAAATGTTAATCATACATACCAACTGTCCTTATTTATGAATATTTCATCACAAAATCACAGCTGTTTTATCACTAAAAGACCAATTTGGGGTATTAAAATACATTGTCTTCATTTAAATTTTTTCAAAGTTTGAAATAAGCGATGAACACCATCAGGGAGCACATTGAGAACAGTATAATACAAATTGCATTGGACTTTTAAATTCGGATTTTCTATCTTTACCAGTTTACATTTAGAGATTAAGAGAAGTTTATAACTGAATCCAAGACATATACTTTTGTTTACTTCAACGACAGTTATTTCCTCAGACACTGCATGTGTGTAGGGGAGGATTAACACATAGTAACGCTCTGGTTTCTCAGAGTTTTTACGTTTGTCCTGTTCTTACAAAACACACTGAAAAATTGTGTAATACTTAACAAAACCAATGACAATCAGCACAAACAAAGATGTTAACTTTTCATATATTTAAACAGTTTTACATGTTGCTTGTATTGTATACAGGGTGTTTCACGACTTTAGGGCATAACTGCAGGAGGTGATTTCCTAGGTCTTTGTGTTCAAAAAAGTTCATATAAACATGTGTCCGATTTTGGACGGTTACGGAGTTATGACCGTTT
>Ga0136643_10002119_pt1 | contig 25334 bp, 14 predicted proteins | sample TergutLab28metaG_FD_96883 | JGI IMG/M metagenome (GOLD analysis project Ga0136643, IMG submission 96883) | Labiotermes labralis P1 segment gut microbial communities from Petit-Saut dam, French Guiana - Lab288 P1 (version 3) (version 3) | ecosystem: Host-associated > Arthropoda: Insects >... | reverse complement strand
TGATATCACCATTATGCTTCTGAAATATATTTTCAGTGTTGGCAACACACACTTGGAAATCTTTTGTGTTGTTATTGCCAGTGCTGCTGCAGAAACTATTGTCATCCATAACTGGACTTGTATCAGCAGAAGAGAAGGTTGGTTTAATTGCACTGAAACTGTCCTCAAAATACATGACATTCTTGTGAAGACTCTCAGAATCTTTATGATGGTCCTCCTCCAAGGCACTCACTGCCATATTGTGTCTGATGTCTGCCAACAATCTTTCCCTGGTGGGTTTGTGAGTGTAATCACCTTCAGAAGGAACATGTTTGGATGTCCTGCCAATATGCAATACCATCATACCTTCCAGGCCTGATGTGGTGTCACTGTTTTGTACCAGAATTGTCCTACCATTATCATCAGCTGCTTGTTTGGCTACAACTAACACCGTGTCTTGCTGGCAATGTGGACTGTCTGAAGTATTGCCTGTTGATTCATCACTCACAGAATTTTGTGGTGTGACAAATGTTACCTGTTTTGGGGATGAACTGATGATTGCCACTGAAGTGTCTGTCAGGGAAAGTGCACTGGTTATGGGAATATGCTGTGGAACTCTACTGGAACTACAATACAGTGGCTGAGAGGGAGGGGAACAAGTGGCTTTAACCTGAGAGTTGGGTTTCCCATCTCGGTGAACATCCACGTTAACAGTAACTGAGTCTGCAGATGAGAAAGGAGTGCCCTTAACGCTAGCAAACACTTCACTGTTTGAATTGTTACAGTTATCAGGTGATGAGTTTCCGTCATCACTTGAAACATGCTGCTGAGCAGATTCAAAACTAAGATCTTCATCCCCAGATGAATAATTTGTCAGTTTTGCAGCTTCTGCACCTGGCTTTGAAACTCTAGAATTTATATTCACTAAGCCAGTTCTTAAGATCCGTGGTGATTTTGAGTTCAGGTACGAAACACCAACTGTACTTCCATGTCCACCATGCACCAATAATGGAGAAGCAGCAGATCCTCCACTACTATGGCCAACATATGAAGGCAGGCACCCCCTGTGGTGTCCAAACATGTCTTTGAGTGTTCTGTCAATGTTAAGCATCAGGCTACTGGCACGGGAGCTAATGCTAGACACTTCAGAAAGAGACTCTGGGGTTGCAAGTGGAGCTAGGCCAAACCAGTCATCATGAATCAAATCAACTTTCTTTGTCCTCCGTGAGTCTGTTACTCCTCCCTGGTTGGCACCAAATATATTAGATGAATATAGACCACCATTAACACCACCACTGCTACCAACATTACTGTAGTTGTGGAAGCTTTGTAGAAGCTGCTCCTCCAAAAGGGATGCATATTCCCATGAGAGGACTGGATGGAGTGAAAATGGTGAAGTGATGTTAGGGTGTCCATTATTAAAGGACCTTGCAACAGCACGTCCATTAGTAGCAGCCACAGTATTGTAGACAGTCTGACTGCAGGTGGACGAGTTGAGACTGGAGTTTTGATGTATGTCAGATGACGGACTCTGCAGTGATGTGAAACTTGTTTCAAGACATAATTTGTGGGGTGGAGTGGCTGCCTTTGGAGATCCATGCACAGCAATGTTCGTGGTGGTGGTACCATTGCTTGCTAACAAGTGACAGCATTCTGAGTCTAGATGCTCTGCTGATGTTACTGTAGAATTATTGTTGGATGACACAACACGCTGAGGCTTGGCAGGGCCAATAGTTGTTATAACCTGCAAAACAGTTTGCACTTATATCAGTGAAATACAAAAAGAACTTCCCATCTATGTGCTATGACCAGAATTTAGTATGCAGGCTGCTCTCTGTGGTTTGTTTCCTGTATGCAGCAGCGGGTTAAGATTTAATCTCTGGGAAGTCTGCATTACTGCTACAACAAGCTCAAGGAGTGAAATAATGACCTAACTGCATAAGACACATGGCAGTATGTGAGTTAACTGTCTCCTCCCAAAAAATAATAATAATGATAAAGTGAATGTAACGAAACTTTCCCAAATCAGACATCAATTCCTACATTACAGCAGTGTCAGAATAAAGCATGAGATACAAATCTGAAATATTAAATGTGATTTCATGAAGATCAGAATTTAAAAACTACCATGAAAGATGTAACTTCAATAATTATGGTAATTGTAAGCCACAACATTAAACATCAGATAAAAGGTGGTGGTGCTTAATGTAGTTATTGTAGCAGGTGGTTCACATTGCAGGCAGTGGCATCTTGCTTGCTTCATAATTCTTACACTGATACACTGGGTAATAATTTTCTATCATACTTGTCACAGACGTGGGAGGCTTTACAGACAAGCTAGTATAATTCCAACTGGGATTATGTCTGAGCAACCATCTACCTGGGAGTGACAGATCACACTCGCAGCACACATGAGGGTATGGCATTCAACATCCAGGAGGTTTACCTTAAGAAGCTGCTTGTTGTGCTTATCAGATTGTGTTGCAACCAAAACAGAACCCTTCTACAGCCTGGAAGTTTTTTTTTTACAGGTCCTACTGTTGGGTCAAACATCTTCTTGATGTGGGGGGTAGGGAGGGGGTTTCAGGTACATCCTAGACTGAGTCAGTGTACTGTATTACAAGGCACTTGGGTATACAGCCCTTCAAAATATTTGCTATAGATTGTTTGCTGAGGTCTGGTTTAGGGGTAGATGGGCATGAAGAAGCCATACTGTAAGTTTACCTCTCCATAACTGTCAGTGTCATCAACCTATTGTGACCAGGAGGGGGGGGGGGGCGATTGAGAAGGGAAAAAACTACTGAAATCTCCTAGTCTGTGCTGCCATGGGGACCTCCACCATGGCTCATATCAGAAACAATTTTTCAGAAGAGTTAACACCTTTACAATTTCACTGATAGTTATAACCCTAACAATCACATAACCTACACCATTGCCAAGCAGCAACATTAGGTCCCTACCATGCGAGATACAGCCCCTGATTCCTCACTTCATGCAATAGAGATGTACATGGGTTTACACAGACAAGCATTCACATATTTTAACCCACTGACTTTATCTAATTTTTTCCCATTGTACATACTGAAATACAATACACTACAGTCTGGGGACAGGATCAGTCCCAGAAACATAGAGTCATATTTCAATGCATACAATGGAAGAGAGCTGATAAAGTCAATGAGTTAATATGTCATACACCATCATCAGAATACTGTAGAGGGTTTAAACCACATCAGAGGATATTATTTTGATTAAAGTTCAGCTCCCAGTTAGTAGTAGTATATCCAAAAAACACAGCCAGATCAGTAGTTAAAAAAAATGGAAGGTCTGCTCTGCCTGGGCCCCGTAGGGAGCAGGATGTGAGTGTATGGTCTGTGCTGTGCTTTTAGACTGGCATACAGGGGCAGTAAGATATAACCACTGAAAGTATTAATTCTTGCCTGGGGCACATAAGGTATACTTCATGCCAACATTGTGGGTGGGCACCAAGGAGAGAGTGAAGATCACTGCTGGTGAGACAGGAGTTTAGTAAATTTACATGACCTTAGTGGCTAAGAAATACATAACCTTCGAGACACAGTGTGTCACAATGTATACAAACGGATGTGGCAAGTCTGCAGTTGAGACTGGTGATGTGTAAGGTGTTTAGCATGCCAAGAGGGACAGTTAAGAAGATGAATGAGTTGCATGTAGAATGTTACAGATGATGCACAGAAATGGTTGCAGGTAATATGTTGGGAAGAAAGACTTGAAGGGCCCCTTTGCATCTCCCCTGTCAGGATGACTGACCTTTCTCAACAGAACAGTCGGTACACACTGAAAACAGATTCACACATTCATGGTTTAGGATTTTGTAGCCTGTATCTAATGCAAAACTCTGACTTTTAGAGCTTTTAGTCACATCTCATATTGAAGTGTTCGCATGCTTCAGCACATGCAGCAGTTACTCTCCTCAGGATGAATGAGGCAAAAAGAGGAAGTGGAATCCAGTACAGGTCTCACTTACGAGGTCCCCTTCACAGTAAATATCATGACACTTTGCACACCCACCCCTGTGCCTACTGTAACACTCAGTCGTTTTTCCACATCTACATACTGCAGTTCCTACTGCTGTTCTATGCAGTAGTGATGTTCAATTTCTGTTAAGTGTTCACCGAGAAAGCAGCTAACAGATGCAACGAAAAGTGACTAGGAAGGGTGGGATTTTAAATCGGCCAAAGCAATCCGGAAGGTTGTGTTGCACATGCTAACATACATCCATATATACAGTGCTTGTTTTCTGGAGAAAAGATGGCAGTATTTGTGTCTAGACTTATTAACCCTTCAATGATGCTGCATTTTAAATTTCAATTGCTTTCCACCTTAAAGGAGTTTTAAATTTATAGCATCCTTTAATGCTTTCACAACTGTACGTTGCACCGGGCGTGTAGAATATGAAGAAGTAAAGGTCCATAAAATATACTGCGGCTGGAACTGGAGGTGTAAGTGGAGGACGATGATGACGTACTGTTTACTTAATTATATCTTCTGTATTACAAAAAAATCATGCTACCATCAGTGTGCGATCTTTTTCAAAAGCAGTATTAATTTATTATAACAACATGTTGTACATATTAGAAAAGTGCCAGTATTGTGTACTGTTGTGTATCACCAGAAAAGAAGCACTGAGTACAGATAACATACAGCATAGCCCATTTATAACAGCAACCAGAGAACTAACAAAATCAGGCTCACAGTGTCTTCATTATAAATGAGCTATGCCATATCTACACAGGGGAGCCGGTGTGTCGTACCTTGTGTCATAGTAGCAGGTATTATTTGCTTCACTATGAACGTAAGGCATCACGACTTCGGCATTAAAGCGCTTCGAGTGAGATACGACCTACAGAGCAACAAAATGGAAATGAAACTGAAATGAGATTCTTATCATTAGAACACAATCACAGTGTTAGAAACAAAACACTAAAAGCAAAATAAAGTTAAGCTTGTAGCAGGATTAAAGAATTAGCTTGAATTGATTCTGGCTGTTTTTGGCAACCAATAATTAGTAGAGTTCTTAGCATGATTCTGTGTTACCAGCATTCCCATAGTTGGTGAAGGACAAAAAATGTTGGCCAATATTCAACATTTGGATGTTCATGCAATATTTTAATCCCTGAATCTATTAAATGTAAAAATTTATTATTTCGTTCAAAATCTTACATAACCTTCTGTCATTTGTAATTATTTACAGATTACAATTTAATTACAAAATTAAGATTTAAATGCCAACACACAGTTAAGACTGCAATAATGAGTCTGTTTGTAATCTCAAAACATCATATTCCTTGGCTGTAACTTTTTTGCACAAGTATAAGTTTCATTTCTTCTTCCCCCTCCACCTCCTTTCCTTCTGTCATTAAATCTTTCATACTTTCATCCCCTACCCTTCTTTCTCAATACTCCTTTCCAATCCCTTCTATTTCAACATCCAATTGTCATTTGCCTACACTCAGTTATATTAAAACAGTTTAGGTAATCATTGTTGAAATTATTTTATTATACTATTGTCATTATAATTATACAAACAATGCATATTTGTTTTTTGTTGCAGTGGTGGAGAATGAACAGTATTGGCAGCTTCCAGTGAAACATCACCTTACCTTATTACTAAGTGCATTTTAGTTAGAACAGAAACTTCATCCCTCAAGTGAATTTATGTATGACAATTTGTAACACAACTGCAAAATACTGTGATCTAAGATTGAAGTTACTTTGGTGCTGGATTCAGATTGCCCTAAGTATCAGGGTTATTTAGACTACTCAGAAGGTTTCATCACCATAAGATTGAATGCATTCACCACAGAATTTCCATTGGAAACAAAAGCATCTGCATGCTTAGAGTGTAGCAAAACTGTTTATGTCCAAACCTTTGGTATCACACACACCACAGTGCACTGATATAACAGGGCTTGATATTGTGTACTGTGTGTAAAGCTGTAAGAAACTGAAGCACAGCTGGAGCATCAAATGCGAGTAAGTTGACATGTGGGTAGCAATATTCCAGCCAGCTTTTACTGATGCAGCAGGCTGTGAAAACAAACTGTTCTGTTAGTCCAGCCTGAATTCCATCAAAGCAACCATTCACTTCGGAGCAAAAAGAACACCGCTGCACGTGTTGAGGGTACAGTGTCTCTCTGCACCATGGGATATGAACCCAGGACCGTGAAGACTATAAACTGTTATAGCTAAGAATTTTAATACACAGTAGCTTCAACTTGCAGTTATACCAATAATTTTTACTCAAATGTATGCAGGACATGTTTCACCTATCACATCTCCAGTCATTTTGTAAATAACCATAGATTATGAAAAACAAGTAAAGTTTTCCTTGTCCACACCATGAAGGCATACACGGAGAGCGGAAAAATATCTCCATTCATTCTTAACCTCGTCACTAGATGAAAGTGCCTGGCCACTTTACAAGCAGAAAAGAACCCCAGTACCCAATGAACAGTACATTGGGTGGGCAAAAGAACTGGTTTGGACATTTTAGTGAAGAGAAAAATCTGTTGTCCCTACATGGAGTCGTACCCTGGACCATCCAGCTCATAGCGTAGTCACTATGCCAACTACACTACTCCATCTAACCACAAGCTGTAGTCAAATGGACAGAAGACTGTTTAAACTGAGATTTTAAACTGAAAGAAAAGTTTGATTTCAAAACTGTACCAATAATGTTATACCTTTATGCTTTATATGGAGACATACATGCATTATTCTTACACACATGGATGAGTTTATATTTAAAATATTAAATGATGCCTCAACCAACTCATTCTAGATTCGATTACAGAAATAATATCTGAAGACATCTTTTACATTCTCTTCATACCATTAGCTATAAACAACACAACATACACACACACACACACAAAACACACCACACAACATAGCAGCAATACTAGTGTAAAGTGTAGCTACAGATAATTACAGAAATTAGTGGAATATATTTCATTGTATTACCTTGTTCAGAGCATTGAGGACGTTATCAGGCATGTGATCCTGAATCATGACTGGTGAGATGAGAACCTCGTCAAAGTCCGTGTTGTTTGCCCATACTGCCTGGTACACTGGCTCATGTTTGTTTAACACTTGTCTGGTGATAGGATAACATTAGAATTAGCTATGAACGTGACTTTTTATTAAACAAACACTCTCAGGAAATATAACAACATATATGTGTGATATAGCAAGATTTAACACATATGTTTGTGTATTCCATGTTTGTGTCTTCATAAGCAAATTGATAGAATAAAGCTATTATATTAAATGTAAATAATCAAACATACTGGTCAAATAGCTGACATTCATGCCCCATATTCAGCAAGGTCCTGGGTTTAAATCTCAACCCAGAGACAATCCATGCTGATTCCTGCATGGTTTTCTTCAGTTTTCCAGACAAATGACAGGACATCAAATTATACATGACCTCTTCCTTCCACGACACTTAAAATTCATTATTCACTAATTATTCTACCTTTCAATACCATTAATTAAATAATTTAAATGTATATTATTCAAAATTACAGCATGAATTATGACCAACAGTTTCCTTCATGCCATAAAATGAATCTCACATTACCATACATGCTTGCAAAGAACATCTTGTGAACACAGGATTTTAACAAATTAAGTAGCAAGAACTAGTTTGAATTCATTCATGGATCAGAACAAACCACTACACTAGTCAAGTTTCAAAATGTCTGCCTGTCACAGGTTCCAAACTACTTGCCCAATTTTCATCACACTTAGTGCTGTGAACTTATGCTAAACTTTGTTGAGTGAGCTTGATTTTGGTTTACCCAGGATCACTTTAAGGCACACATTAAACCTTTGCATGCCTCTTTGAGTTGCTGGACAAAACTTTATGTCCTGTTTATACTATGAGTCAAGAAACTTTCCAAAAACGTAGGAGCCATCACTGAGCTCCAGGTGACTGAAGGGCAGAATGAAGCAAATTCCATACTGAGGACTTCAAATTCTGGAGTGACCTGTGAACCTCACTGTTAACTGCAACTTTCTGCTTGGTGCATGTGAACTGACACACATTCTTACATGTGTGGAAAAAACTGCACTATGAGGATGTGAGAGAGAGAGTGGTTATGGCATAACTATCCATTCATATACTCACAGCATTATAAACACCTGTTCAACACTATCTGCCACATCATGCTGCTAATCACCCAAAAACTGTAAGTGTAAATATCAACATGCATAATCTTGGCTAGAAACAGAATGTTTATTTTCATTTAGTTATGTGCTTATTTATATTTATTGCTTGAGACAAAAAGAGCAAGGCTTATATAAAAATGAGAAATCATAACCTGCTATAAAAATTATTTTGGTTTTATAATATGACACACTGGTTGGGGATTGAATCTGCCTAAGAAAGTATGTTGCATTATGAACGGCAGGCTGTGTCAGCAAAAGATTTCCCCTTCCTTTCTCTGCTTCAAGCACGCAATGGTTCTGGAACTGCACTACAACATGCAATTCTGAATTGTGCTGTCAAAAAGGGATGTCTCTGGTCAGCATTTGAAGATCAGTTGCTCTGTTTCAACACTGGATTGTCAGTTCAAATTATGTTCTGATGACCTACATATACATACTATTGTCAAGATCAACATGTACTGTGTTAATTTGGACTGTGACTACTGGACTGATTTCTGTAGGATTGTTCAGTTGTATTGTTTAATTGTACTGTATTTGAATTTATGTTTTAATTTCATAATGTTAACCGTACAACTGGGATGGATATTCTTGTAGCTTGATACATTTATTCTTGCAGCAAAAGAGGCAGCTTTAGGGGCCAGTTCCTTCCCCTTAATGAGATGCTGATACAATGGACCATTGTGCACCAATAGTAGCCAAAACACTGGTTAAAATTTTTGGTCACTGTGATTGACAGTACATGTTCTTCATAGATGATAAATACAACAGTGTTGGTTGTAATTTACCTTACAAATGGCATGAAAGAGGCAGCATATGTGGAAAGGGAACCTAGCTAACTACTGACATGTACAATGCGAACCTGTGGGCATTCAAGTATTGCCATCTTACAAGAAACCACAAATTTTTGGCACTTGCATGCAAAGCAAGAGGCCTAGGTTTGATCCCTGGCCAAAGTGACAACAGAGAATTACATTGTCAGGAACTTATTTACAAGAAAAGCATGAAATAAACCTCGTGGTACAATAACAACAATCAGAATTGTGCAGTGGCTTACACAATGTTCTGCATGCTGGAACTAAAATGTTGCATGATAAAGTATGGGTAGATGTCACACTCAACCAGTCATGCAGAGTCACGGCTTCACATGATGCTGGAACTACTACATCAAATTTTATGAAAAAGTTACATTATCTAACCTCCTCCTGATCATGTGTTGCACTGTGACAGCAGGTTCAACTATATGAACTGACAGGACAAACGTGACTTACAGTCAATAGTTCTTAAATTAACCTACAATCTGCCTTCTTTGCTTTGAAGAATACACAGAGGTTGCTTTCCTAAAGATTGGTAAAGTGATCGAAAATGGATTCTCATGCTGTTTGTCTTGTACATTTATTTCCCTGTTCCATTCTCTTTTATTGTGGAACTCTCAATTTTTAAACCACAACTCCTCAAAATATTGTCTTAATTTACAAAACATCAATGGATTTCTAGAAAGATCTCAGGCACTAAATTTAATCATTAGTCCTTTCTCTTTTGAGATATCTTGGGGCTCAATACCCAAAATCATGAATTTGTGATTTTGTCAGATATAGCACATGTAGGTTAAGGATCAACAACTAAATATATTTTATGTGGATTCAGATAGGGACATGGAAGGTCAGAACGTTTCTTCCACAGCATAAAATCACCATTGAAGTAACAAATGAAAATGGTTTAGTCCTGAACTATAACAAAATTATTTTATTACTTCTCTATAAATTCTCAAAAGGCATTTCCAGTATGATATCAACTATCAATGATCAGTGTCCAGAATAACAAACCTAATTATGCCACAGATACAAGAGACGGTACAGCTATCAGGAGCAAGTCACATAACAAATCAAATATCTACTCAGAAATGTTATTTATACATAAATGTCTCCAGAGATGCCAACATAACAACACAAATACCATACATGTCAACTGCCTACATACCTCCATTTTTTCTCGTATTTCTGCCTACAAGAGAGAAATAATGCTCCAGTAACAAATGCCAGTGTATTCTTAATTGTAGGGTTGTCTTATTCAGAGAGATGTAATTCACTTTTATTTATGCAGTTTTGTATATTTTATAGTGGCTACAGTCACGTAGACCAAAAGGACAGCATTATAGTACCAGAGTTTTGATAATTTAATAAAATATGAGAGAGGATGGACACAAACAGACTACCAAAACAAGCACTACAATATAAACCAAAAGGATGAAGGAACATAGGACGACCAAGGAAGAGATGGAGGGACCAACTTCATCTTGAGGATCAAGGAACAGGAAACACACCTAACCCTTCAGGAACATGATGATGATGATGAATAAAATATTATACAGTGTTTAACACAAACTTGAGGTCACAATTTACAGATGAAATATAACCTGTTATCTTCTACAATTAAAAAACTCCTGAATTTTATATTTGTGCCCTAGTTCAGATAGACCAAACAACAAAACATCAGCTTAACATTTAACAGGTGTACATAATGTAACCATGAAAGATAAACATAATATGACCATTAACCCTTTTGCCTCCATATTTTTCAAGCACCGATGTACCTTTCACATCAGATTCTTTAATATCAAATAAATACTTCAGGTTCTACTATGTTTTGTTGTCCCTTAATTTTGCCTACTAATAGTTCATTACACCTTCAACATATATTCTTTTAACAGGCGCAAAAATTCAGACGTTCAAAGAACATAATATGACTGTGTTTAGAATTGGTGTGATACCAGTAGAAGAAACAGAAAAAGAGTACAATTAAAGGTCTGCCCATTGGACTCACTCTAAATAGGAGAAAATTTGGGGTTGATGCTGAAAATGTTAATAACTGTATAATAGGACAGAATGAGCTAAGGTAAGTTGTCCTTATGCATGCCATGAAGGCATTTGGGGGAACGGAGGTATGGCTCAACTCATACTTAACCCCAGCACTCAACGGAAGTCAGTGGTAGGCTTCTGTCCCCAGCTCATTAAAATCAGTGATATCAAACAAAATACAAGGCCAATGTTTACAAATAGAAACAAATGTTTTATGAATTGCATGACAGTAACATGTTCAAATCAGAGGAAGGTAATTTATTGATACAATGAATCAGAGTACTTGTTCATCTTGCTTGAACGGACTTCAGACAACAGACATAAACTGTGTAACTTAGTAATACAGTGTACCAGAAAACTTGTTCATCTTTCCTTAAGCATCTTCAGACAAGAGACAAGAACTGTCATTAAAATTCTTGGCACCGAATATTTAAGCATGCATTTTTTTAACTTTGTTTTGGAAGAATGAAAGTTTACTGTAGTTAGAGATTTCAATCTGCTGTTTACAGAAAGAACAAATACTTACTCTCCCTTGGTAGGGTGGTGCCGCACTATGTGAATGATGCGGCCTGGTGGGTACAGTGGCTGATGAAGTGTGAGTGCAATACTGGAGTCAGAGGGGTGGACAGCCACTTCACGTGCCACTTCTTTTGCTTTCAGGTACTCAGTCATCTGACTGTCCTCTGCTTTCAGTTCAGCAGCCGAAGTTGGTAGCGATGCACAGCCACAACACACAACACTGCAGACTATTGTCTTCCACTGCATGATACACAAAATTTAACTAATACTTCTGGTCCATTTGCTTCCTTGTTGAACCCTTTAAGGCCCAGCAGTTACTACTAACTAATAAGAACACTGTCAAACACAACTGTAGTTTCAAGAAGAAAATTCAATGTTTCTCAAGTTTTTACATGTAGATGGACAGAAAGACATGGCAGAGCTAATACATACTTTTTCTCAACTTTCAGTTGCAAGTGCACTAAAAATGAGTGACTCATGATACCTCAGACATCGAAACTGGTTGTATTTGGAGTATACTTACTGAAATTCCTGCTACCCTAAGGAATTGCAGTTGATTTAACTACATAATTTCTTCAGGACCAAATTTAGTTGGAATGGTTCTATCTGTTAACAAAGTGAGTGATGCTTAAATAAAGCTAGTATTTGCAGATTACCTACTCAAAACAGCCAACAAAGTAACTCTACTAAGCTAGTAAAGTAAAAATTACTTGGCCATGGTTCAAATTCTGTCTCAAGCCATCATATCCAGCTAGACACTGAGATCCACTCAGTCCCTTCCCAGGTAGGTGTCATAGGGTATTCTGACTGTCTAAAGAAGCAGAAGTGTAAAGCTAACAATAATGTCTATATACTACATGGTCTGCAGTATTTGCAGCTTTCCTTTCATGCTTAGTCCAAAAGCAACTTCACTTTTGCATTTCGTATCAATAAGACCTACATAAAGAAGAACACCACAATCAGTCTCCAGGCTGGAGTATGCCAAATGGTCATGCATGCTCTTTCAAGCTTCCACTATTATGTATCTTGTAATTTAAAAAAAACAATTTTTAAATGAATTGACAGACTGATATTTAATATTTCATACAAAACACTTATGTCAGAACAGCCAGTCTTTGGCTGGGTTGCAGACCGAATGTAATTCATTTGTTAATGATGTGCCAACTTGCTTGGTGATACATGATAGATAGTACTGGGCTGTGACAGTGCACGTACCTTGGGGTCTTTGCTTCTCTTGATGGTGTTGATGAGGTCAGCCCTTAGGGATTCCAACTGATGCAGTCCAATGCGTGGAACCACGTCTTTCCCAACAACCACCGAAGTTATGAAGGATTTGGTGTATTCCACAGCTGGCATGCTGCAACACATATTGTTCTCTTATCTGAACACTTTTGAAAGTTAACAACTCCAGCTTACTTGTAAGATTTAAGTTCTCTTAGCACTGCATATGCAGATACTGTCATCTGTGATGACAGTATCTGCATAGTTGCTATTTCATGCATGTTGAAAGGCTAAACAACACAAATAAGTGTCAATATATTGTTATTTTAACTAACAACAGGATTAATGATCAGTGTATATTTGTATGGTAATTAAAAGCACTCATTAGTACCAATAGAAAGAGTCCAGGGTAGAAGTGTCAAAACAAAAAACAGATGCTCAAAAAGAAAATCACTGATAAAGTGTAAACTTTGCATGTCACAAACCCCAACATGTATGACCAGCTTTGAGTGTGCACACACAAAGGCAAGACCAAGTGACCAGGTGAGTGGGAGAAGTGATTCAGTGCAGCAGCAAATGGGGAAGGCGACCTTCAACATGATGATAAAGTTAACAGGCAGTTGCTACATACCGGGAGAGCTCTCACGTGTTGCTATAACATGACAGGGACATGCTAAAAATAAATTTGTTGCCATTGACAGGTGAAAGGCTGTGTCTGTGGTTCCTTCTTCTTCCTCTAGGTGACTGACTAAACATGCATACCTGGACATAATTGACAATGCTTCATCACAGACCAATATTTCAATAGGATGGTGCTCCCCACATTACTACAGAGATGTGCATACTTGCTTGAACCAAACACTGCATGATAACTGGCTCAGATGGGGAGGGTCTCTTATATGGTGATCCAGGTCATTGGACTCACTCCTCTGCACGTGTTTTGAGGAAAATTATTAAGAACAATTTTAAAGAAGAAACAGATTGAAATGTGCAGAACATTAAAGAATAAATCAAGAAAGCAGTAGCACAGATTATCCTAACATGCTGAAATGTATATGGCAAGAGTCTGAATATCATTAGGACAACTGTCAAACAACAAGGGATAAAACTGAGTGGGTTACAATTATCAATAAAGTAAGCTTGGAGAGTTTTGTCACCATTCCATATACTTTACACACTAATAAAACGATAAATATGTCCTCAGAGTTATTTTCATTTCTCAGTACTCTACACTGGACACTTCCATGTTAACATTTTAAAGTCCTCTCCTACCTCAGGGATCCTCCAGGGGGTGAATATGCAAAGCACTGCAGTGTGGGATAGTCCTGGCGAAGGAGGATGGCAAGAATGGAAGCTGTACCAGCACCAAGTGAGTGGCCCACCAGAACCAGCTCAAAGTCCTGTGTCCCCCGTTCTTTATTGTGGCTGAATGCTTGCATCAGTATCGCCTCCTCTTCCAGTTTGTCTCGGATGTACTCAGCTGCCTGAACCATGCCCTACAGTTGGCATCATTTTTTTCAAAATATAATTTATTGAAATTCAGATGAGTACAATATATTACAAAGTGAATATACATGCTATGAAGAATTTTTGGACAGCCAAGCATGTCAAGATTGAATTAGGGACATAAGTAATATCCCGTGAAAGTTCCAGTAATTATGATTAATTTTATCACTGCTGAGACAACTGCTATGGTTAGATACGAATGTCTGATCACAAGGGCTATAAGCATACTGCTTCAAGTAATAGCTTCCAAAGCAAAGTAAATCAAATATGGTAGAGGAATTTCTTGACACCAAACACAATGACTCAACCAAAATTGTCTCCTTCAGTTATGGAGTGATATTTCTTCCACTGCAGATATTCAGTTGGTTATGGTGCTGGTAACTCATAAATTCACTATGTCAGTGGTGGATAGTATATTGCCCAGTCTTCTAGATGGAAATAATTAGTTGAAAAGATAACGTTATGACCCAATCATTTCTAGAACCACCTCAGCCAACTATACAACTGTGATATGGCAACTGAAAGACTGAAGCCTGGCCACCTGAAATACCTGTGCACCACTGCTGTACATGCTGTTCTCAGAACAAGTATCAGTTGGCTCAAGAATTAAACAATTTCCCACATGAATAATCACCAAAACCTTCTAAATCCTATCCAATATACTTAAAAATGAGTAAAAATCAACAAGAATGAAAAGTATGAAATGTTGTCTTCATTACTGCCTCAGAAGGCAGCTTATATTGATGGGGTAATTGCTGGTGATAAGGTCTCACAGAGCAGTGTGCACTCGAAATCATGGCAAGGGCCTCCAATTCCTCACATTCACACAGGTTTTCCTCTGTCAGAGGGGGAGAAAAATCTGTACTATGTCTGGCTGTTTCAGATATAGGCACAAATGTGCAGTGTCTTATGCCTGTATCACCTGATCTTCCAACTGAGTGTATAAAACTCTAATTTTATGCATTATTTCATAGAAATATGACATTCATCTCATTGTGAGGTAGGAAGGGAAATTAAGGGCTGAGGAAACTACTTCATCAGCACTGGAAAGATTTCTGGCAAGGTGGTGTGCATTACCTACATGCAATGTGACCAGAATACTTAGTGATCAATACTCAACAATGTTGTAGCATGGTTGTCGTTTAATGCAAATCCTTAATTAATCCTGACAGTAAAACTGTCAAAACAGTACCAAATATAATTCTGTTCTTGGAGATTTTGTAATTGTTTGATTTGACAAATTATTAAATGTCAAGATCCCATGGTGGTGAAAGCACATTATTGTGCACCTCACTGCCAGAACCTCTGGACTACTTGGTGAAAAAGACTTTAACTTTACTGTCGTTTGAGATGTGACGCTGTGTGGTGAGGTAGAAATTTATCATGATTCATCCAAAACATTAATAAATCTGTGCCAGATCATATGTCATCACACAAAAGAAAACACTTTCTTCATAGTCACTGTCATGATAAACTCTGTTTTCATGAGGTATAAACAGGGGAAATGAATAAATTGCTTTATGGGAAGCCTTAGGTGCCGAGGTGATGAATGAGTCGGACTACCTGCACTTTTCCTATATGCCTTTATGGCATGCATAAGGACAATTTTAATGACCTTAAAATGTCATCATGTGCGGAAGGTAGACCACCTGAGGGAAACAAGAATTTCATAACAAATTGTCTTTGGGAGATGCCAAGAAAAAGCCAATTTGGTGAGTGTTGTTAAAAAAGGGAGAACAGAAACTAGGTTTTAAAGATGTGAAGCAAAATGAATGAGATAGCAACACATAACAGCCCGTTTTGATGAAACTTAACAACTAAATTACATAACAGGAAATCTTTTTCTCAAATCAGTGTCTACTGTTGAAGTAACGCCTCTTGATTGAAGTGTTATTATCAACTGAAGTTACACAATATTGAAAGAGGACTTTAGTATGAAAATGAAGTATAGACATCATGAGGTATACATATATGAGGACAGTTGTGATCTATTATAATTTATTATAGCACTGGTCTGGAGAGACTGTGGTTGATCAGAAAATAATCTGAACGGGTGGGTGCAAAGTTTGTTATTTCAAAGAAAATATAAGTCCTGAGCCTACAAATCTGAAATATGTGGCTGACCTTATGACCTAACCAGTCTTCTCTTGGTGGGTTCACAGGCAACGGCTCTCCTTCTGCATTCAGATCAGTAATTACGTCCTAGAAACACAATAAAAGACCTATGTACAGCCTACATAATTACACATCTTCACACTCATGAGTACTTTTGAGTTTGGCCATTTTATGGTGTCCTTCAACAGGCTTGATTGTTTCTCCCCAAAAAAAAAAAACATTGCAATTTGTTTGCTTGCCATCAACTATATTAAGAAAATATTACAGACTGTACTAAAAATGCTTTAGTTTGAAAACTGTCATATTCCTATCAGCTTTGCAAAATGTTGAATACCAATACACCCAAAATAATAACTTTACCATTTTTTATGGGCATAAAGCATGGTCTCTTACATTTTAATTAATAATATGCATTATACATGTCCAAGGTAAAGTGCCAAGGGAAATAACTTGGACCATCAGTGACAGATTCAGATATGTACACAAGTAGGAACTTGGTAGGTTACACAAGTCACAGCATTGTTAAGACACAGACAGATAGGAAGCTGCAGTGGGATGGGCATGTGACCAGGAGAGGGAAAATAGAACTGCACAGAGAATTTTGAGGTGGTTTGCCACACGTCCACTGCAAAGACCAAGAAGGAGATGGAAGGATAGGTTTAATAGGTATCTGAAATAGATAAGTTGTGTGGCTGAGAGTTGGTGTGAATGGGTTTTAGTGATAACAAAGTTGAGCCATTGACTTCTAGCAATGTTGAGTTATTTAGTAATTCATTTATTTCTTCAGTAAAGAACAAAATATGTGCAATATATATGAATAACATGTTTTCATATACAGTGAAAATCAGGGTGGATAATTATGCAAGGAAGTACAGTGTTTTATATTTTTCTAAAACTGTATCAGTTGCACATTTCTTCAAGACAGCACAGAAAATTACAAGGGCTTATAATGAATGGTATTTTCCTACAAACTCTGTTTCAAACAGCTGCCATGCTTTTAGTGTTTATGAAAATGAAAGGAATGTTAGAAAGTATTAGCATGGGATTCTAGTGTCCACACAGGGTGTTCCAAAGATTGTCAAATAGTTTCTACAACATGCACCATTCTACTTGAATAACAGGACAGACTAACACAGCTCATTGAAATGGTTCGAAACTAGGAACTTTGTTCTTTCCGAGTGATTGAAATAAAATTTGATTCAATTTAGTGCATACCAGTCAAAAATTCTATACACTGTCTACAGAAAATTTTATAATCATTGTTCCTTCATGAAAAAGACTGGTCACATTGAAAATTACAAACAGCACAAATGACAATGAAATTCATACACAGTACCAACCTTCATGGATAGTGTGCCTCGAATGCTGATAACAATTTTGTGGCGAGTGAAATCGACAGCTACAAAGAATGGTGTCTCACCCACATCCACATGGTATGTAGCATACACCACCTCAACTTCACCAATTTCCACCATCTGGCGCAGAACTGCATAGTTGCATTGGCAGCAATTATCTGACACAATTGTTGCACCATCATTGGCACCAATGCAAGGGAAACACACACACCTGTAAGCAGCAATGAAGTTGGCAAGTTTGGTTTATTCATTTGTTTTTTTTTTTTTTTGGTTTCTTGCTTGTTTGTTGGGTTGTTTGTTTAATATGCTGTCAGTATCTGAGACTACAAGGCATCAGTAGTTAGGATGATGAGTGATAATGAGTTGGAATGAATGTACAAGGAAGCAATCATTGCCAACCTAGAAGTCCTATTAATTCACTTGCCTTGACAGAGTGAGCAGAACAATTTAAAGGTCAGTCATCCTGGCCAAAATTTGAATTGGGTACATCCTGAATACAAGTCAGAAGTGTGACTGCCTGAACGAACTAAACTGCTCATTTCTCTATTCAATCTCATAAACTTCGGGTACTACAAAAGGCCAAAGAACGACTCAAAGAGTTTTGACTCAATAATCCCAATGCTTGGACCATTCATGCGAATACAAGACCTTGTAAATTTGCATAAAAGACATCAAAATGGACAAAGTGAATACCTGACAGGAGCACATACTGACAGGCCAATCTTTTTACCTAAGCCGAGTGCAGAGCTGACAAACTCCGGTGCTACCGTGCGTCATGAGGAACATGGGCCAGCCATAAGCTCCCAGAGCAAAGTGCATATAGTGGATCACAGCCTGGAAGAGCTCAAAATGTTCTGGATCATTCAGGGCCAGAAATTGGGTTTGTGAGGTGACTGCAACCCCTGACAGGTACTCGTATGTGTCATACTTGCGCTGCAACAGAACAAGTTGCACACCAAATTACCAGCAGAAGTCTATAAGAAGACAGGGGTTGAGCTCCACAGTATGTGACAACACTGACACATCTTCTTGTATTTGTATTTTCAAAATATTTTCTGAATTCTTGTCTTTTGTCTATACTGTAAAACTGTGGATGAGAAACCAACTTCTGAATACTTATGCACACAGTGTATGTGTTTGCTTTCTTGCAGAGTTACACAAATACTGGCACAAAAACTACATGTTTCCAGTTGAAAGTAACTCTTTAAAAATTATCTGTATTACCATGGACAGTTATATCATTAAACAAATGTAAAAAAAATATTGTTATAAAATTGAAAAGAGGAGTTCAAATGGTAGGAGCCAGCCACAATTATTAGGGCCCAGGCAAATATTACTAAAAAAGCTGACTAAATTCCACTACACTACACGTGGATCCATTCTCCTACTAACAGCTAATAATGAGTTACATCTTAGTAACAGAAATCCCACCTACTGAGTGTTTCTTTCACAGGTATGAATACTTACCCTCCTTGTAGCCAACCAGACAGAGGCCTGGGTGGAAGCAGAAGCCACAAAACAGTAAGAACCAAACATGCTGTAGATTTAGAAGTTAACTTACCTGCCTCACTATGGCTTCCCTCTCAATCTTCTGGAATTTGCGCAGAAGGACTAACCCTGCTACAACATCTGATGGCACAACATCCAGATCTCGAAAGAAGTCAGACAGGAGTCGCGCAATGTCTGTAAATGAATTCTGGAGAGAAATATGAAAATGTTAGTATGATTCACTTTGCCCCATATATTAACAAAGACAATCAAATGACCGACAAATCATCACTGTCATACTGAATGTTTCAACAAATAAGGTCATGTCATATATCATGATAAAGTGTTTCAATAGCAATCTGTCTCTCAGTGCAATTTTTTGTATAAAATGACAGTCATTTCAATAATTTCCCACCCTTACTACTACCACCAGGTGTACATAGACCCACATCTTCCCCCTGCATTATTCACCCTAAAGATGGTTAGTACTGTGTATGCCAAAATGTTGCAAATGTGCAACATACAATGTGGCTAAATATCGAAAACCACAGTTACACATTAAAAGTTACTCGTAAGATTATATAACATTATGACATTTACATGGACAGCTAATATAACTCAACTCATAAAAACCAACCTTACATGCACCACAATATATACACAACAGATGCACAAACTCTCCTCCTACATGCTTCAGTGCAATTATCAGGGAGTCTTTCGGTATTTAAAGTAGTGCTTTAGAAAAGATCTGTCGTAATCAGTACAGTCACATACTTGAAGACATTTAAAATTTTTTCATTAGAACACAGAAGAAACCACCCATAAAAAGTTGGAATGTTAAAAAAAATAGTGGAGATACTGCTTTGAGCTCCAATAGGCTGTGACTGGGGGTACTATGATCTTCACTAAATGATTAACAATCGTCCAGAGACCACCTTGAAAACCATATATACGTAAAGTCCTGTAAGGAGCCAAAACTGGTATGAGTGCTTTAAACATAGTGTACAAATAATGATACTACAAACTCAACAAGAAATTCAACACACTAAAAGTAAACAAAACCTTCCAAACCACACAACACAACATTTCATGACCCACCTTAGAATGAAAATTTCATGCACGTGTCATAAATTTAACACGGGTCATGTTTAGCAATACAAGTTGAGTTTGTAGTATCACTATTTGTATGATGTAATTAAAGGTACTCAAAACTTACAGCACTTTTGGCTCCTTACAGGACTCTACCCATATTTGGGTTTTGTGGTGGCCTCTGGATGATTGCAAATTATCTACTGAAGATCATCGTACCCCCAGTCACAGCCTACATGGAGCTCGAAGAAATACCTCCACTATTCTTTTAACATTTAAACATTTTATGGTTGGTTTCTCCAGTGTTCTAATGGAAAAATTTGAAATGTGTGCAAGTGTATGACTATGCCACATACAACAAATGGTTTCAAAAGCATAACTTAAACCACCGTGAAGGCTCCCTGATGATGGCACCCATGGAGTGCCGAAACATGTAAGAGGAGATTTTGTGTATCTGTTGCGTATATATTCCAGTGCATCTAGGGTTGGTTTTATAAGTTGATTTGTACACTATATACATTATACACATAATATTAAAATACTTAATATAACTGTCAGACATTCTCCACATCTGGAACATTGAGAGAAGTTTAATATAACTGTTAGACCTTCTCCATATCTGGTATATTGAGGGAGGTTCAGCTCTTCAAGATATAATCTGATCCTAATCACATGCTGACAACGTTACATACCCTTTACAGATTTGTCATATCCATGTTTCATCTCAGGTTAAAATCTATGTGACAGTTTATGTACACTATGTTCCTTATTAAGAAAACAGGCTAAAATACCTGCATGCCACTCTGTATTCACAGTATTCTTTTCTAAGAAAACAGGCTAAAACACACGTGTGCCACTCTGTAATAATTTCATTCTGTATTGAGAAAGCAGGCTAAAATATTTGCATGAAAGGGGCAGAAACATTAATATTTGAAATAAAGACATATTTTCTGTGCTCAAAAAATTCTAAATTACTGAGACAAATAAAAGGATATTCGAAAAGTAATTGTAATATTTTTAAAGTTTGTATTTCTGCCAGGGGCAGCCATGTGATCAATCACCCTGACATCAAGAGACCTAGCCTACCCTAGACATCAAGAAACCTTGCTATGCCATTCCGTACCCCATTGTATTCCTTGTTAACAAAACAGGCTAAAACATTTGTATGCCATATTTTACTTACTCTATTTCTATCTGAGTTTCTCATACAGCAAAACAAGAGACGACATCTGTGGTCCCAACTGTCTTGATAAGCACGAATCACCTTTCTGCAACAAGTGCCAGACAACATATGAGGACTAACATTAGAAAATGTTACAAAATGGCATCCATGGGTCTGCAGTTTGATGGAAGCAATGTGTAGAAGGAAAACAAAAAAGCATCACCTTCAGCTACGAAAATGTTTACTTAATTTTATGGCATTTAATTCTTGTCCGAGCATAACATATGAATAAACATGTATATTGTTAGTTCTTAACTCCAATGTATCAACTGCTACATACAGTCACAAGTTTCACGCACACCTGTATGACACCTCATGCCAGAAAGCTGCAAGTGGCATACCTCTGCCTCCAGTTGCGGTGTCTAGTGCCTGATCTCTTATACTGGAACCTCGATTCAGCCTCCCGCATACTGCGTTGGTATTTCTTCATTTTCACCCACGACCGCCCAGCTGCATCAAATGTGCACCAGACAGTAATCAGGACACTCAGCATCACACACCAGTTGCAAATCACAATTCCTGCAGAGCATCATATATAAACTCAATTACAAATTCTTAAAATCAAAACTCATGATATGTATGTTTGCTTAATTACAAATAGCAATTAAAAGGCAAGTTCCTGAGAAAGTACAAGGGACATTAAAAATAACAATTCCTGGACTGGGAATTAGATGGAGGTAAGTAGCTAGCATAATTTTTCAGTTAAACAACTATTAATTAAACATTCTTCTAGGCAAAGCAAAAAGGCACAGTGATATCTGATAAGTTCTGCCTTCCATCTTTTCCAGGTAGAAGATCTCAAACAGTTCCTAGGGCCCTGCCTTCGAAAATAATGAAGAAAATCTATTTTTAGATTAGTGGATTTATTTTTAAGCTTGTGATTCTGAACACACAGATCCATACATTCATATACCGCTATTTTAAAGATCTTATATGCCACTTTTTAAACGTGTGTCATGCAAACATCTGTATGCCTGGTAGAACCCATTCTTCATGTCACATGTTACTTGGTCATTCTTTGTCAAATGAACAAAGTTTAGGGACAAAATATTCACGATCACCTCTCATTCTAATAACAGTTTTTATCCAGTTATGCAAAACACTATGCTTAATTAAGTGAAGTGTTTCCATTCATTTGTAATTTTAATCAGCAAAAGAGAGAGAATTCTGTACTCCTATATATATATATCATTCCTCTGTTATGTGTCCAAATAAAATACACATTCATATATTGAAATTGTAACACTGTTCTTTACCGAGAATTGCCTCCTTGGCCCCTTCAACAGGGCAGTCATGGTAGTGATAGATGAGCCACATGACTCCCAGTACCAGCCACACAATCTCCACCAACATGATCCCTGCAACAAAGCAACACATTAACTGCATACTTGCAAAAATGTGTATTGGACATAAATTAGATGGTGTGTTATTCTCTACAAAATTTTGTTCAAAATAGTTTTTACTGTCATGAATCAGCTGCACTCAAGGCACATGCACAAATGTGTGTTGCTCATAATACAAAATATTTGCTATAACTGTCCAATTTCAAACAAAACCGGAAGGTGACGATAAATTTTAAAGCCTTAAACTCAGTTGGCCACAATCAGATTTCATTAAAACCTGTTCAGTGTTTCTCATATAGTTTCATGTGTACATAACAGAAGGACTGAACTGCAACAGCTGATATTGTAAAGTGATCCATCTCGTTTTGTTGTCAACATTAAGACTTTAAAACCAGCCTGATGGGGCTGGTTGAAAGCCAAAATGTGTACATGTAACTGCGCTTATGCCACAGTGCCATAAATTACAGCTTTAAGGGGAACACTCTGTAGTACTTACCGAGTCGTACATACAAAAGGTACTTCATGGGCGCTCTGGCCTCCGTATCCAGGATGCTGCCTCGTGTGGCGACCACAGAGATGAAGAATTCTACCAGCAGGGAGCCACACAGAATGGCAAGGTACCCCAGAATGTGCTGCCACAGGAGGGCTACACACCTCACAGACCGGTCGAAGTCCACAACACCCAACATCACACAGAGGACAACAATCCTGCAACAGAGCGCTTCTTAATGCCACCTCTGTAACGACACACCCTAACGTGGAGACAACACTACTATCGGCTGGTAGATTTAACTCTTTCAAAGATCTAGGAGAACTTCAAAATTCTAGGCGACAGAAGGATGAAATGAAATAAAATCTACACTGGGTTCCCACACAAATATTAGGTGCCACCATAAAAAATGTTTTCGCAGGGGCGATATGGGGCCCAAAATTGTTCATCCTGATAATTATTTGCTGTCTTCCATTAAGTGCTCAAGCACTCATTACCTAAGACACAATAAAATATATGGCACTGTAAAGTATTGAAATTTATTCTCTGCGAATAAACACAATAAATTCAAAATAAGAATTACTGGGACAGTACCGTGTAATGTATACCAAACTACACGGCGTCACAACCCAGAGGAAAATTATCTTAGTAATCATTACCATGAGGACCTGAAATGTCAAAATGGATTTAGTTAAGATGCTTGAGGAGGGCTCATCATTATCAATTTCTTGTTAACTTTCAATAATAAGGGATTCTACTGCAATTAACGGATAGGGGAAAGAGTTGTAAGAACGTACAGGCAAAAGATGGCCAGCGGTCACCGGTCGACACGGTACCATTTCCATACCGGCCTGCGGAAACAAAACATGTTGGAGCTGTGTTTCTGTATCAAATATGGTAATCAGTGCTAAGTGAAAATAATATTCAGAGAAAGACCACTGTTGAATTGTCTTTGTTCTTGTCCACTTACTCTATGAAAAGTGAGAACCATGAGTTGACTGCTCACAGTTTTACGCCCAAACAGATGTGCAATATGTACACCGCTTATCCCAACCAGTGACACGGACCACCAGGCAAAATCGCTCAGCCGCTTCACAATATGTCCTTCTAAAGCCGAATAACAAAGACAAATGGCAAACTAAAAAAAAAAAAATCTTCAGGACTTCCCAACTTCGCTTAAAAAACAATATCCAAAGGGCCAAGTACACAGTGCGTCTACTAAGTTTTAGGACTGGCATTATAAAAAGTATTTGCGTGAAAGAAATGACACTTTTATTGTTTAATTTTCGACACAGATCCCTTGTAATTGTACACACAGATTTGCACGGTCATACACCTTCTGGATGCCTTTGTAGAAGTCGTCCTTTGCAGTGGTGTTTATTGTACTTGTCACGGCTGTCTGGATGTCCGAAATCGAGTCAAAGAGGCGCCCCTACAAGTAGGATTTCACTTTTTGGAACAAAAAGTAATCGGCAGGTGCTAAATCTGGCGAATACGGAGGGTGGTCGAGCAAAGCCACTTTTCGTTGGGCCAAAAACTGCTTGACGATTGTCGCGTTGTGGGACGGGGCGTTGTCGTGCAAAAGGAACCAGTCACCAGATTCACACGTGCCCGGTCTAACACGTTGAATTCTGTTTAGGAGCTTTTCCATTACACCTTTGTAGTACACTGCATTGATAGTCACTCTTCGGAACAAATTCTTTGTGGATTACGCCTTGCCAATCGAAGAAAATCACCAGCACGGTCTTCACACGAGACTTCTGAAATCGCAGTTTTTTCGGCCGTGGCGAGGATTCTCCGACCGATGCAGCGGATTGACGTTTAATGGTCGGATCGTAGGCAGAACACCACGTCACATCGCCAGTTACAATTTTCTTAAAGAAGTCAGGATCACTGTCTGCTGTGGCAATCAAATCTCGGCAAGCTGCAATTCTCCGG
>Ga0136643_10002118_pt1 | contig 25334 bp, 22 predicted proteins | sample TergutLab28metaG_FD_96883 | JGI IMG/M metagenome (GOLD analysis project Ga0136643, IMG submission 96883) | Labiotermes labralis P1 segment gut microbial communities from Petit-Saut dam, French Guiana - Lab288 P1 (version 3) (version 3) | ecosystem: Host-associated > Arthropoda: Insects >... | reverse complement strand
TCAGCGACCAAGTTTCACACCCATACAAAACAACACGCAAAATTATAGTTCTATATATCTTGATCTTTAAATTTTTGGATAGCAACCTGGAAGACAAAAGATTCTGCACTGAATGATAGCAAGCATTTCCAGACCTTTCAATTTACCACATCCCTGGATATAACACCACAAACTGTGGTGAGCAAACAGAGGTGCTGTACCAGGTTTGACTGTATAGCTCCATTGTTTCTTAACCTTTATCATGTGTGGATGTGAGTGGTAAGAAAGAATAAAAAAGTTTTGCTTGCCATGTTTGACGGAGAAGGCAGTTTGAGATACCTGGACATGGTGCGAGAACAGTGTTAAAATGATGTGATAAGAGTAGGACCTGAAAATGTGAACTGGCTTGAGATGGACCATGTGTGAGAGTAGAGACATTCTTGCCACCTGAAGATGGAAAAAGAAACCATTTGCAAAATGTTTCTGTATGAGAAAGTGTAACAGTGGATACAGTCAAAGAAGTAGTCTTCAACCTCTTGTATATAATGTGGCGTTCTTTTGTGTACATGGATATGTATATTTATAGAAAAAGGTATGATTTTTTTACTAATTTCATTAGTTGTTGAAGTATTATATAATATCTGATGAAGAAACATCTATCATTGTGGAAAGATGTACATGAAATGTACATATTGACTGTAATTTCTCTTACCTTTTATTACCTTTATTGCAGTCTGTCATATACTTCAACTCCAATTGTATGTTAGTATTTCTATAACTCTGTCTATGTAACTTATACATGTACCACAGAGTAACTGATACGTAGTTTTCTGAGAATTATGTTCAGACTTTTTGTTAACTGGAAGCAATTTTCTTTACTAGGTGCTAAAGGTCTGCGGATTGAATTTGATCGACAGTGTTCAACAGAAAGGCGCCATGATCCACTAACTATAATGGATGGTACAGGACGAACTGTGTCTATTCGATCGGGTCGAGAATGGAGCGACTGGTCTACAGAGATTCGTATTACAGGTACAGTTTGGTACAGGCAGGATATACTCAAAGATTGGTAACAGAAGGAAAAGAGGACATCCAAGAAAAACGTGGATGGAAGGAGTACAAGCAGCCATGACAACAAGAAATTTAGAACCAGATCAATGGAGAAACAGAGAGGAATGGCGTTTGGTTTCCGGAAGACAGCGACAGCTGTTAAAAAAAACTGGACAATTAGATAGAACAAAAATTAAGCTGCAGTGTTTAAATTGAAATTATTTTATAAGTGTTTAACATCGTAAAGTGTCATATTTTCAAAACTGTTATCAAATTTATATTTTATGAGCTTATTAGGAGGTGATGTTGTGCCATTTTAAAGATATTCAAATATCCAGTTCTTGCAGCTTATCCTCCTTAGTTGCAGTACCTGATTCGTAATTGTTTTTTTGGTTTACAGGCGATGAGTTGCGCTGGAAGTTCACTAGTGATGGTTCTGTAAATGGTTGGGGCTGGAGATTCACTGTGTACCCCATTGTGACATATGCTGGACCCCATGAGCTAGGCTCCGACCGTGCCATTCTCTCACAGCCATCAGTAGAACTAGTGATATGTCTTCTTGACGCTCGATTGGTGCTGAGTTCGGACAGAAACCTCATAACTCGCTTGGCAGCAGCACTAGCCTCTTGTGCCCAACTCAGTTCTCTTGGTGAGTTCAAGACAACACAACAGCAGTTTATTTTTTGTGGCACAAAATCAAGTAACTATACAGTTACCATTAGCTATAAGCATATAACTCATGTATTATGCATACAGCATCACAGTCTACCTTGTTGAATGCCATTTTATCATGCAGGCTGATATCCTTTGAAATTTGCCTGTTCTTTTCTGTACTCACCCTAGTAACTTTCATTGTACCCTTTGGTGCACCCATGCCTGCTCATAATGGGTAAGTAAGGCAGGTGATTATTTGTATATATGTGTAGAAGTACTGTATTTACATGAGTCTAAGATGATAATTTTTTTGTAATACGTCTTCTGAAAAGTGGAGTTCAGTTATGGTAGTGCACAAAGTTAAACATATTCTGTTTAGGTATCTTTTTGGAAATCTAAGTATGTGGAGGTTGATCATCATATGCGCAGGGTTATTCTACATGTGGGTAAAGATAGTGTGAAAGCCGTGATAAACATTCAGAGCAATTCGCATTTATTTAAAAGCATACAGGAAGGATTATTTAACATAGAATTGGGATCACAACAGTCAAACAGATCTTTCTTTGTCAATGCTGTGGCTGCTTCCACTGCTACTGATGATGATGATAGAAATTATTTACACATAAATTGATCAAAGTTAGTGATCTTATTCATGATCAGGTCAGGAAAATATCCTCATGCATACAGGGACTACTCTGGTAATGGAGGCAGCAGTGTCATTGATCTGCTGTTTGCAAAACTGCACGGTGTCATCCCAGAAGAACCCAGCCTTCATGGCCACATATCTTACTTACATTCTCTCGCAAATTTGACTAGCCTGTAGTTTGTCAACAGTGTTCTTTAGGCTTTTCTTTATTATTTACTGATTTGATATTTATATTTTAGCTGCTTCACAGCGCATGTGGGCCCTGCAGAAGTTACGTAAATTGATGGTCTCCAGGCTTGGCAAATTACTAAACATTCCATCCCTGCTTAAAATGGAACATGGCCTGAATACTGACTCAGCTCTGCCAACCTTGCTCAAGGGCTTACCTCAGGCTTTGCTGCGACAGTACGAGTATGAAGATCCCGCTGTTCGCAGTGGCAAGCATCTAATGCATAGCTCATTCTTTAAGGTAAGTGTCACTGTCGGTGAGATCTAATGTTCTTAAAGCAGTGGGTAGTTACCAGTGTTTCAGAAAAACCTGCTGCTTCCACCTTCAGGGTAAAGTCTCTTTTCCTTTATTTTCCTTCCTTTATTTTACTGATTTCTTTGTATCTCTGTACCTACCCCTTACACACCTTTGCTCCTATGGCTTTCATTTTTGTCCCTTCACTTTTGCTCTTAAAACAGCCCTCTTTTAGGGCCCATGACTCCTGTTCTCTTCTCTCTATATGTATATCTGTTACAGTAACTATTGATATTTATTCTTATTTTCTTATATTATTTTATTTCTCTTTTTCTCTGTTACCATCTTTCTTCATCTGAGGGATTGTCATTGTTCCCTCTTGGTATATATTTCAGAAAGCAGCCCTTGTTAGGCCTGACTGGTTTCCGTTGCTCTGCTTACCATCCTGGTCCTAGTCTTCCCTTCCCTACCTTTGTACTGTTTTTTCCCCACCACATACGTATTCATGTACCCTGAAGATGATGTCAGCTTGTTCATTCACATTGTTAAAATGTTGATGCCTGTTGGCCAAACTACACAGTTATCATGTCCCAGTAAACCATAATTTTCTGCCTGTTCAGATCGTGATGTAAGATACCAGTTCTGAAAATTGGCTGTATCTTATATTGTAAGAGTTAGCCAGTATTCCAGACATGGTTTACCTCCATTTTCAAGGAACTTCCTGATAAAGGCCCTTAATTATTCTGATTTCTAGAATACCGTGTGTTCCCGGAGTCAGAAAATGTGTCACTGTTACAGCAAAGTATGTCTTTGTACCTTGCTTCAAATGGTCTGGTCTAGGTCACATGTTAATACCACATGTTCTTAAGATACATTGGCATCCCACCCCAAGAGACCTCAAATCTCTCTTTTTTTAGGTTAATGGTTTGCTTAAGGCTTACGAAAATAACATAACAGATTTCCGGAATGCAATGTAAATGGGACAGTCAAGAAATGAAGCAATAGCACCTTCTGCAAAACAGATAAGGCATCTGTTCTGTGCTTAGAACAGGGATATTTTAGCAGACAGCCACTTTTATGAACCTGACATGGTTTCTAGCATGGGATTGACTGTTGGCTTCCCACAGTCAATTTTTACTCTTGACTCCCCATTTTTAATCACTGTCATGTGGAATGCTATATAATCTCTGATAAAATGAGAGGCGTTGTCTTGTAATGTTTAAATGTCATAACCTTCAAGGTTATGGTTTTCTGGGGTATGATGGTTTGCACTCTGGTAGATACATACCGGATGGCTTGGTATCATATCCCAGAGGATCCACTATGAGAACCTGTCTTACCATAGGTTATGCTCTTTTAATTTCACTGTGAGATGTTACTGTTTATTAGGTGCTTGTTGCCTTGGCGTGTGACTTGGGTCTCGACTCTTTGCCCTGCTCTGCCGAGAACCACAAATGGTCATGGTTCAGACGCTACTGTATGGCTGCTCGGGTAGCGTCAGCACTGGTCGCACGCACGACTCTGCCACACAGTTTCTGCATAGAGGTGTGTAATAATGTTAACAAATCTTAACTGATACAAAGAAGAAGCTTGTCTTTTGTGTTTGAAATTGATGAACATTACAGATGTTACTATTATCTTTATAGTACTCTTGGTATGTGTGAGTGGGTGAGTTAAACTGTGGTTTGCTGTGAGTTATGTTCTGAGTGCAAAGAACCAGTTGAGCATCAAGCATATAATATGATGGAGTTTGTTCTCTGTGAGCTACCATCTGAGGCTGAAGAAACAGTGGGGTGTCATGCATAGAATACAACATAGCACAGCCTGATGGTAGCATCAGTGTTATGTTGGCCCAACATATTGTGGGCATATTTTATATGGTTGGATTTATGAGGTTCTACCAGTGCTGTGTCCCTTGATTGAATTCTTCCACTTGTGAGCTGCATTTTCACAGCAAATTTCTTTAAATTCCTAACTGTGTAATTTATTGTACTCTCTGGTTTGTTTGTATTGCATATGTTAAAGTCCCTTCTGTCCTCAACCCCTCCAGTCTTCCCACAAATTGGAGAGGTGACATAAAACAACCAGTAAAACTATGAGCTTTTTGTATAAATAATACTAAATATATTTGTAGGTACGGAAGAAAATAGCAGAGATGGTTCCAGAAAGTGATACCATAATGTGGGACCATGAAAACAATGAAGTGTTCAAACAAGCACATGATGAACAGCTGCTGCTTTGGTTACACAGGTCAGTACAATTCATCAAACCTCAAATGTGCCAACAGATATTGATAAGAAATGCCACAGGAAAGTATGGACATAATGTATTTGCTGCAGTCTGCAGTTAAAAAGTATCAATTCTAGTCCCTAAAGCTGAACTTTTGGCAGTCATATTATAACTTGCAACGTTTGGTGTCAAGTTGCCAAGAAAGAACGGACAAACTGCATGCTCAAGTAGTCATTTACTCCTCACTGTACACTTTGTAAACAAACATTCATTATTCACCTTATTATTGTTGCAGACGTCCAGAAGATTGGACACTTTCCTGGAGTGGCAGTGGTACGATTTATGGGTGGGGGCACAATCACAGGGGGCAACTAGGAGGTGTTGAAGGTGCCAAAGTGAAGCTCCCCACTCCATGTGAAGCATTGTCAGCCCTGAGACCTGTCCAGCTGCTTGGAGGGGAGCAGACGTTGATGGCAGTCACTGCTGATGGCAAAGTTTATGCTACAGGTACTGCAGTGTCAAGGAACGGGAAGTGTTACTGTTGTATTTACTGCTTCCAGTGGTCAGTTGTGACGTCTCGGCCTGATCCCCGCCCAGGTGACCATTTCTGAGGTGGGAACGTACCTGGGGCAGGTTGTGTTACCTGTCATGATAGGGATCATGTGAGTGATGGTTTGTCGACCACTGGGGGGCTCCAAACTTAGGGGAAGAAGGTTTAGTATTCAAATTCCCAAAGTTATCTTTGCTACAGGTGAGAGTTTTGATTTTTGAGCAGAAAACTTCACACACAAACCTGACAATGGATGGCCTACTATGAACTGTGTGAATGTAAGTCACACCTGCTGCCCCAAGACCACCAGGTCTTCTGGCACAGCTGAACTTAATGTTATGTTCGGAACCTTTCATTTCTGTTTCTGTGCACGGATTTTTTAATGAGGTACTTAGTAATGTGATAAATTTCAAATGAAACTACCTTATTAATAATTTTATTAGCCATATTATATTTCATTGTATGTTTTTAGGTTATGGTGCTGGAGGAAGACTGGGTATTGGAGGGACAGACTCTGTCATGGTGCCTACCCTGCTGGAATCCATCCAACATATCTTCATTAAGAAGGTTACTCTTATAGCAAATTCATAATATTTTAATGAGTGTAGTTACCATATTCACTGAGCCAGCAGGTAAGTCATTTGAAAATGGATGATGATGATGGACTGTTTCTTCATGTAATTTTGCAATCCCCCTGTTTAGAGAAAGCCTCGATGAAAAACTGTCCCACCAGAGATATATAAGATGTATATTTTACTGTGCATTATCCTTCCAACTGTTCATGTTTTTATTTGTTTTGCTATGGGAACACGTCCTATGCAGATGCTGTCCATTACCTCAGCATAATGACTTCTCTACTCTGTCACTCTGTCTAGTCATATTTAAGGCACTATACCCTCTTCTTTACCAGGTGGCTGTTAATTCGGGAGGAAAACACTGTTTGGCTCTGTCAGCAGAAGGAGAAGTTTACTCATGGGGAGAAGGTGACGATGGGAAACTGGGGCATGGCAACAGAAGGTATATTTTATACACCAGATGTCACTAGTTATGGTCTGTAGCAGTAAGCGTAGATATGCAATGTGACTACTTGTTAAGAAATTATAATGTTTTACTAAAAATAAAATCCATTCACAAAGGATGAACTCTGCTTCTGGGTGAAGTGTTGTTAATTAAATAAATTGACCTGTTCATGCAAACATGTTTATCAAAGGCACTAATAATTAATTTATTATGAAGCAAAAACTCTCCAGTTCATTTTAAATTTGTAACAAATTGGGTATATCAGAGCCCCTTGGACAGAGTTTTCAGTAACAAGCTTATAAATTAAGAATTTTAGGATATTTGTGGGTAGACTTAACAGTCCATTGTCATGAACGTTTTGTCATATATTAAGCCAAAATTTTCAGTCTGAAGTTTCAAAATGAGTAGTATAAACTTATTCATAACTGTTGAATGAAAATAATTGACAATTGATGATAAGTGGACTAATTAGTCAGATGGTTGTGGAAATGCAAGTGCTTTAAAATTATTTTGGTGTAAGAGGGAAGAAGTAGCAGGAGAATGGGGAAAACTGTTTAGTGAGGAGCTTCGTGATTTGAACTGTTTGCCAGATGTTACAATTAGACAGGCAGGGCATGTGGTATGCATGGGAGAGAAGCTAAATATATACAGGGTTTTGTGGGAAAACCCTAAAGGAAGGTGACTGCTTTGAAAACCTGGGAATAGATTGGAGGATAATGTTAGAACAGATCTTAAGGAAACAGTATGGGAGGTGTGTGTACTGGATTCATATGGCTCAGAACAAGGGCCAGTGGCAGACCATTGTGAGCACGGTGTTTGTTGACTATTAGAAGCTTCTGCTTTATGGTTATAGTTATTACTGTAATTTTTAATTCTACTTCCAGTTTAAAATACACATTTTAACCCTCCTCCTACCGGTCTGTCTCCTCACCACACTCTGCAGGCCACATTTGAGTGCATGTAACTTCTGCACGCTTTTGATAAAAGCGGCATCCACGTGTTATCTCACGTGGTGGTTGGATGCTGATATAAGGCCATCCCTAAGTGCCTCTTGTTTATGAATCGCACAGAAATTATGTCATATTGAGTTTGTTTCCTTGTTGCATAATGCAGAAAAGGTATGTACTTATTTCCAGTTCTTGTGAGCGTCCACGGATAATAGAGGCCCTGCGAGGCAAGGAGATTATAGACATTGCATGTGGAGGAGCCCATTCAGCAGCCATCACCTGCCATCGAGATGTCTACACCTGGGGAAAGGGTCGATACGGGAGACTTGGACATGGGGACAGTGAAGACCAGCTCAAACCAAAACTGGTTGGTAAAAATTGTTGTAAAATGTGTAATGTGTGTAGACAATAAATGCTCCCACCTTTTTTTTTTATTACATCTTTGTGTGTTCAGATCTTTAGTGCATTTTTGATGTACAGGTGCTGTGTTTGGAATGTTGTGTTTGTACTGTAGCAGGTATGTTGTTAGGTTTGAAGTTATTACAATGGTGTAGCTGAAGGGTAGCATGTTCTGGGATGTCATTCTGGGTGTACTTGTATGGGAAGCTATTCTGTGAGTAACTATTAACCAGACGACACAGAATAACTTCCCAGGACATTTCAATCATCAGGTATGTTGCTTTTGTAGTTCCTCCAGATTCAGCCTGTGTTGATATTTCTGGGCTTTGCCCACCTAGGTAGACATGTTTGATCCATTGTAGTGGGGCACCCACAGCGATTCTGTTGCCTGTAGTAATGGGGTTGAACATGAGGGTGACAGAAGAGGGTCCTGCAGATTAATGGGGGGTGGGGGGAGGGGGTTGGTAGGCTTATATTATTGCCAAAGCTTTTTCTTTTTCTTCTTTGTGAGAGATGAAGGGAGGGTTTCAATTTGTGTGCATAAAATCTGTAGCCAGGTCTGAACAAGAGTCAAACTCGTAGTCCTCAGAATGAAAGTTGCATCACGAGTTCACCAGGTACCCTACTGGAGCAGGTATTATTTTTATGCTGTTAATGAAAACTTGTATTTATTTGGGAAGGTGAATGTTTTTAAAAGAGAAAAATGAATGGTATGTTTTTGTTTTATAAAGCATTAATGCTTTTTCTGCTGGCACAGATAGTAAAATATACACTCAGTACTTGTCTAGAAACTGTACAAAATTAATCACAAACAAGAAACTGAAATTAGAATAAAATCTGTGTTTAGCTTCTTATAATAAAACCAACTAGATGCACTAATTCCTCACATTTATTTCTGAAATAAAACACTACATGTTTCAGACAGTTCCTCTGTCCATCATCGGGAGTTTTTCACCGTACACACAGCAAACCTGTATGACATACACCATTGCTGTGTGTACGGTGAAAAACTCCCGTTGATGGACAGAGGAACTGTCTGAAACATGTAGAATTTTAGTCCAGAAATAAATTTGAGAAATTAGTACATCTAGTTGGTTTTTATTCTAAGAATTTATCACGATGCATGGTTACCTGAATGTCAAATATGTATTTAGCATTGAAGACACGTCATTGTCAGGATCATGTTACATTAATCTGACGTGAACGCATTCTGTTACGTGCAGGTTGTTATAGGGGTGGATCAAGGATATTTGTTTAACACAGTCGAAAGTACACATTCTTCACCCAAGACAAGTGCAGTTCCATGTCAGTGCCTTAATATCTATAGTAGCTGGAATTTTAAATTTGGAAATATCATTAACCTTTATCATATGGCCTTTCGAATCCCACATTGCTGCTGCAGCTGGAGCAGTATTCAATTTAAACGCCCACTGCAAGACAGAATTTTCCCTTTCAGGTGAAAAACATGTTCATGTAATGGGACAGCAGTCACCCATTTTTCTGGTAAAGGGTAAAATAAGTAAATCGGAGCTCTTTCGTGCTGTTAAAAAGGAAAAGGATTTTGAATGGGGATAAAATGACATCCAAACACTGTACCATGGTACTGTGCACATCACTTATCAGACAGGACCACCATACATGTTCCTAAATATGTGGGTGTAAATTTCATACCTCTGGGTGTTCTGTGTTGGGTCAACAGCAAGAAATAGGAAACAGACAAATTTGCATTTGATGTATATTGCTCTTCTTTACTGTGAAGTACATTGATAATGCTGTGTTTTTCTTTATCCAGGTTGAAGCGCTGCTTAGTTACAGGGTGATGGACATTGCTTGTGGCAGTGGAGATGCCCAGACATTGTGCATTACTGATGATGACAATGTATGGTCATGGGGAGATGGCGATTATGGCAAATTGGGTCGTGGAGGTTCTGATGGCTGCAAGGTTAGTATTTTTCTCTTTCTGTAAAATCTGAATAAGTGTTCAGAAGTTACAGTACTTGAAACTGAGATGTTACATTGCACTGTCATGATCAAACAGGCATATGTTAAGTTACATACTATTATATTTGGGCATTTAATTGGGTATGATTGTGATATCATATCGTAACATGTCATATCATATCACAATATGCAAACATTGTGAAGTAACATTTACCTGAATATGGTAGACTGCAGTGTATGCTAATATTCAACAACATCAAACACCATGACTACATGAAGAGTCAAGTTTGTGATGTTTTGCTATGTCTACTGGTAAGTAGTTACTGACATTTATGGCAGATGTCAGCAGACTGCTTAACCCTGAAGATGAAGGTACTACAGTCTTTGGAATGTTGGTAACTATTTACTAGTCAACATGGTATAATGTGCCAGAAGGCTTGCATACTCAGTAACACTGCTACAAGAATCTCAAATCTCACAACAAGATGAATTCCCAAAACTGAAATTATACACTGAGCCCAACATTAATTGAGTTAAAAATTTTCTTCCAGATTCCAATGAAAATTGAGTCACTGGCTGGTCTTGGGGTGATAAAAGTGGAATGTGGATCACAGTTTTCAGTGGCACTTACTCGCTCTGGCAGGGTCTATACTTGGTGAGTATTTAGATCATCATGACCAGTCATCTGATGAGGACCAAATTTATGTTTTCAACATTAACATTTTACTAATGATATGTTGTTTCCATTTTCATATCTGTAAAATCCATCAGCATCCACAGATTTAAAATCATAATGAAGATCTGTATATTAATTTTTATTTAATGATGCTGTTATTAATTAAGACTATACAGCCATTCCCCCAACATACACAATAGTTATATTCAGGAAGGTCCTGCACAAGTCAACTTTTCTGCATGTCAAAATGGAGTATACGCAGGGTCAACCGTATGTGTTTATACAAGGTACTCCAGTTGAAATCCAAACTGCAACGTACTGGGGCCTTCTCATCTGCAGTATAACGGCCCTGTTGCCTCCGTTATCGCCCAGTGGTATTCTTCCACCACCTTCATCTCATAGTGTTTTAATTCCCACAAGGAAAAATATAGCATGCATTACAAAATTATTATTTCTTTTTCACTTTCTTTAAAAATCATGTAATCTGAAACTGAATTTCTTGAAATTGCATTAGGAAGCAGTCATGCCCTTATAGAAGGTACTGTCCTTTTGTTTGCCTGAAGGGATTGAGGAAGACTGCACAGATCGTTGGTCAGGTCTGTGGGCTTAGACCTGATCCTAGAACATCCTAAATGAGAAATAAGAGTGCTGCTCAGTAGACTGTGCTGTGTTTTGGCAAACAGTGATATTGCAGAAAAGCTGTCATATTAAGTATACAAGGTGAACAGTACTTACAATTGCCCTCTGTTGGTCAGCTTGTACGAGTATATGCAGTACCAAGATACAAAGTAATATTATGAACCTGTGTAGAATTAACCTCTTACTTTCAGGGGAAAGGGTGATTATCACCGGTTGGGTCATGGCACTGACGATCATGTCCGAAGACCACGTAAAGTTGCTTCTCTCCAAGGAAAGAAAATTATTTCCATTGCTACAGGTAATGAGTTAGAATATGAGACATGTCATGTCAGTACCTTCATTCATGTTTCCTAATTTCTCCATCTTATTTCATTTTTTGTCTTCTTCATTTATGCATGCTGTCCTTCTGTTTAGAATCTTTTATCTTCTCACCTTATAAAGTTAGAACATACAGAACTGTACCTTCTTCACATACTGGCTTTTGTGGTTATTTTAAACTTGACCAGTCATACTGTGGGAAGAATGTAGATTGAATACATCTGGCAACAGACTGTTGATGAAAGTGTCCATACATTATTAAATCATTTTTGCTCTGAAATGTACAAAATTATGTAGTTGTTGAAGTCTCTGTTTTTCTGTGATGTGGCAACCTGTCAGTGGGTGAGTGGTGCTTGGTGTTTTGAGGCACTGTGATAGTTTCATCTTTGAGGGAGGAAAAGGCCTTGGATGGGTGTTTCGACCCTTGAAGATGTGACCACCACACTGTTTCAAAACATTAGGCACCAATTATTGAGTGATATATTGCCACATCCCAGAAGAACCAAGTTTTCAGCCACACTGCTGAAAAAGTCTAATAAGTCACTTGTATGGCTGTTAATGTTCTAATATGTGTTGTGCTTATATTAACCTTGGGTTAATTAAATTCAAGAAGCTTATGTGATTGTACAAAGGGCTGAACAAACTGACCTGTCTGCTTATCTCTGACAAGTGAAAGATTAAGGCTGCCTAATAGAAAATGTACCTCTGAATTTAACCTCTAACATTTTTTTACTTCTGTGTAATTGCAGAGTAATGAATTTAAAAAGTAAATGATATTGTGCATGAAATAATGTGGAATGCCAACTTGATGCAACAAGGTAATTTTATTGATAAATTTTTAGCTTGACATGTTTCGAGTACATACGCCCATCATCAGGAGCATTAGATGTTGAGTTGCAGCATATGGCTTTCTGCACCGAGTTTTTGGATGGGTGGTGGTGGTCTTGAGAGCCGCTGCATGGGTTGTGTGTATGGTGCGGATGGTGCCATGCGACTCGCGAGTTGCAGGCACCATCTGCACCATACACACAACCCACGCAGCAGCTCTCAAGACCACCATCCATCCAAAAACTTGGTGCAGAAAGCCATATGCTGGAACTCAACATCTAATGCTCCTGATGATGGGCGTATGCACTCGAAACATGTCAAGCTAAAAATTTATCAATAAAATGACCTTGTTGCATCAAGTTGGCATTTCACATTATTTCATGAGGAAGATGCACGGTCAAACAACCCTCAAGATATTGTGTATCTTGTGTGTTATGTAATGGTACGTGCACTGTTGTGGAGTTATCACAGCAGCATGTGTAGGTGCACTTTTGACTTGCGGAGAAAAGTCGGGCAAGTAGAATTTTTGTCTGAATGGTTAAATGAACTGATATTTTAGAACCCTGACTATATGGGGAGAAGAGGGAATTGCAAGTGACAGTTTAGTAGGAAATATTTGTGGCAATGAGCCAGGTGACAGACTGCAGCTGTGACAGGTGATGTGCCATTGCCAACTGCCGTTCCATTTTGTTACAGGTTCACTCCACTGTGTTGCCTGCAGTGACCAGGGAGAAGTGTTCACTTGGGGTGACAACGATGAAGGCCAACTGGGTGATGGGACGACCAGTGCTATTCCAATACCAAGGCTTGTAGTTGCACTGCAGGTAACTGGCATTTTTAGTACAAACAAGTTATGCAGTATAAGTGCTATATGTGTGTGACTTTTTCCAAATGAGACACTGGAAGATGCCAAATGTATACATCACAAAGATTAGTCTTCTGAAATGTTACACTCTCTCAATGGGGAACTTAAATAGTTACCAAAATAAAAGTTGAGATTCCCCCCCCCCAATTCTTCACCTGAAAAACAGTAGTTGACTTACAACCACATGCAAAATTAAACATGTTCTGTGTTGGTATATTCCTGGAAAGTGAGGATTGTGGAGGGGAATCATCTTGTATGCAGGGTGTTCTTAGATTTTGATAAATACAGCACTTATGCGGTCACACAGCTTCACACCCCAGAAGATGTGAATCTTTAGCATTTCTGTGGGAAACCTCAAACCTCACATTATTTATGGTTCTTAGTGACACACCATTGTCAAAAAGCTTTGTACATTTGTGTCTGTCAATAACATGCCATTGTCACAAATATCTGTAGGTCTCTGTCTCTCAGAAAAATGCCATAGTCACAGAGCTTTATATGTTTGTGTCTGTCAATAATACACTATTGTCACAACATTTGTATGTTTGTGTCTGTCAGTATCACACAGCTATCACAAAAGTTTGTACTTAAAGTAGGCAACTGATGAGTAGTGTATCAGCTCAATGTGCAGTGAACTGACTGATAGATTGTATGTGGGGAAACTAAATATGTACTATAAAAGTGGTCCTGGCATTCAAGTTACATGGTAATATACAAGTATGCCTACCATTTTGTGGTCCAGCATAATTATGCCTCAAACCAAGTAAGTACTGTGAGGGAGCCGGCAATGGAGTTGCTGCCTATTAGGTGGGTGTTGGATATGTATAATACAAATGTAATTATATATGAATGAATGAAGAAATGAATGAACAAATTAAGTAATTAATTAATTAATTGATAATCACAAGTGTGAAAAAGTGTGTGGGCGATTGACTGTGTGTGTTTTTTTTCACGCAAAGAAGAAAATCAGAAGAAACCAGAAAGTTTTTTTTTGTTTTAAAGAACTGCATAATGAATTTTAAAAGTAATAAGAGAGTTGATTTCTTGGTAATAGCAGTAGCTCTGAATGCTCAAACATTTGAATAGTTCGTCCCATTTTATATTTCTGTTCTCAGACTTCCTCTCCACACTTCACTGGCCTGGTCAAAGCTGTTCCACTCTGTCCTTGTATCCTGTCTTTTCCTTGCTTCGCTTATTTATTTACCATTGTGATGGACAGCAGGATAGTTTGAAATGTCAGTGTAGGTTTACCAGACTACATGATTTTGCATTCCAGCACACAGAAAACCTTATAATTAAAATATGTATTGCTCAATGTTGCAGTCAAAGAAGATAACACAGGTGGCATGTGGTTCAGCTCATACACTGGCTTGGAGCACAAACAAACCTGTATCAGCTAGCCGCCTGCCAGTTAGTACACCTTTAGAGTATGACTTAGTTCGTGACTTTCAACTGCCTACATTACGCAACCGTCTTGTTCTCCTGCACCACTTTTCTGAGCTCTTCTGTCCTGGTGTTGCCATGTTCCCTATAGATGGAGAAGGGAGCCTCGATAAACTGCGTGGAATACTTGTGTCATCAACAAAAGAAGCAACTTTTAGAAAAGTGAGTAAACATTGCTTAAAAATGAATCAGTACTCAGCATCCATTCTGTTTGTTTGTCCTGGTTGACATATTTTAGGATTGGGAGCTACTGTATGCTTAGGGGAGAATAGAAGCCTACACAGGGCTTTGGTTGGAGACATGAAGGAATGAGACCACTTTGAAGACCTAAGCGTAGCTGGGAGGATAATATTAAAATGGCTCTCCTAAAGAAATTGGATTAATCTGGTTCAGGATAGAGACCAGTGGCAAGCTTTTGCGTACATGATTTATGGACTGGGTTGCATAAAATGCAAGAGGTTCCCATATTCTGTAAGTAACAATCTTAAGGTCATTCATCCCATTGTGTTGTAAATATTAAAACAATAAATCAACTATATGTCCATGTAACACAACGTAAATAACTGTCAGCTTGTCAAGAGGAACTCTGTTCAATAGGGTTAGATGGTAATAAGTTGCTGCTCATTCAGGCTATTTTTGTATGCAGTTTGAAGTGATTCTGAGATTATCAGTTTCTTTCATGAAGTTTTTGTGCAGCATTGCCACATTTCAGCACCACCATTTTGTATGGATATCTGTAGATCACTGGCAGCATTACTGTGTCTCTGGGTTACCTCATGTTTTTCCGTTCAACAGGTGGTACAGGCCACAATGGTACGTGACAGACAGCATGGTCCAGTTATCGAACTGAATCGAATTCAAGTAAAGAGGTCTCGTAGCAAAGGTGGCCTAGCAGGACCTGATGGAATGAAGTCTGTGTTTGGGCAGATGGTCAGCAAAATGTCACTCCTCACCCAGGAGGCTCTGTTCCTTCCTCATCGTGTTTGGAAAGTAAAATTTGTTGGTAAGAAATATGTCGGAGGTCTTGTAGAATTTTGTAAAATGGACAGTGTGTCATGTCTTAAATACATGGCAGTTTATGGAACTTTTATAGAATCATCATTTATCTACTTCTGAAGTGTGAGGTTCTCACCGTGGTCTTGGTGAAGGTGTAAATTTTTCTGGGATGTGACATTGTGTTGTTGGGTGTGTAGTGCTTGGCATTTTGAAGGATCATAATGCATTATACAGTATCACATCCAAGAAGACTTTAATCTTAACTTCCCCACTTTTTTCTGTTACAGTTGTACTTTTGTGTTGTCTCTGAACTCCAGCCCCACATCTGTTTCGTATGAAGAAAAAATGCACAAGTAAGGGCTGGCTTGTCAGGGCTGAGTATAACAGGGACATAATCCCTAGTGCCTGCAAAGCAGTTGAGAATGTCCAAGGACAACATTCATTATGATTGGTTAACAGAGCTATAGTGAAGCTGTGGCAGTTCGCTTTTGAACCTGCTTGCAATAAACAAACTTGGACTTGGAATAAAAGTTTTTATTTGGGAAAATATATTAATGTCAAAATACTTATGGAGGTACTGTAGGTTTGTGTTGGATTGACAACTACAGTACCACACATATATATAAATATTTATTAATGTCAAAAGTTGTCATACAGTCTGACAAGTGAGGTTGCGGCTTACTTGCCGCTATTTTGTCGTCGGCTGTTGAGTGGTGTTGACTGCGGAGTAGAGCTGCGTTGCCATGTAGTGACGAGGCCTCCAGTCGGCCGTGAGCGATGATGAACCACTGGCTACATGGTTGGTTGGCTGGAGGTCTGCAGTGGAGTTGAGGAGGTTGCAACTGGTGCTGAGTGCTGCTGCAGGATGCCCGGCAAGCGGTGGTGTGCCCGGTTCACGAGGCTACATGGCCGGGCAGTCGGGCATGGTATCTTCTGTCTTGATGAGTCCTTTCTTGATGTGTGTTGTCGGTTACTCCTTTCCAAATGAATGAATCTCGTTGGTCCGAATGGGCTCCTTTTATTCCGGTCGCCTGCTGTCCGGCCTGCTCTGCCATTGGCTGGTTGGTAGAGCTGGTAGGCATGGCTTCCTGAAGGTAGTTCTGCTTGCAGGGGGCCGTTTTCTTTGTTAGTGGAAGTAGACAGAGAAGGAGGGAGTGAGAGTGGTTTGCTGTGGTGGTTAAGTTACTGTTGACTAGGTCGGTATGTGGTGATTGGGGTATGGACAGAGGAAGGAGAGCTGTGAGGTGAAATGGAATTGAATAGGAGGAGATGAAATGACATGTGGATGTCCCCACATACTTATGTTGGGATGCCCTTTGTTGTAAGTGAAATGAATATAGGCAGTTTGAAACACTGACCTAGTAGCGCTGATTTAAGGGTCTTCAGGCCTGCTTCTGATCTATTTTTAAGAACTTCAAAATCAACCACTTACTATTATTGAAGTGCTGTGAACCTCTACTGGCTATGCGTTGTGTTTCTTGAATGCTGATACCATTACCAAAGAGTTAAAATATGGCCACCAGGGCTGTATTACTGAGATATTGAAAATTTCCCATTCCTAAGTTACAAACTATTACTCACCTGCCACAACACTATTACAGTATTGTCACACCTAGCCAGTAAAGGTTGGGTTAAATAAGTTTATTTGCTTCTTGTTTAGGTGAGAGTGTGGATGACTGTGGTGGTGGCTACAGTGAGAGCATCACAGAGATGTGTGATGAGTTGCAGAATGGCTCCCTACCATTGCTGATCCCAACACCAAATGGCAGAGATGATGCAGGAACAAACCGAGATTGCTTCTTGCTCAACCCAATGGCCAAGTCACCATTACATATGAACATGTTCAGGTTTCTAGGTAAGGCTGCAGCATTTGTACTTATTTTTCTAGGTAAGGCTGAGGTGTTTATACTAGGGCCTCCAGGTAAGGCTGCAACATTCATATGTAGGTTTCTAGGCAAGGCTGCAGCATTTGTGCTGTGATCATGACACCATATGATCTGGTAGGTGGGCTGTGATGTTTCAAAGGAGTGCAATGTCTCATCTCTGTGTAAAAAGTTACTTGCACTCTGAAGATGGAGGTAGTACATTTTTCTTAAATGCTGTTATCAGCATTTCTGAATACCACAGAGGCATGGTATTAGATCCTTTCAAAAGATTGTGTGGTATTGTAATCTAGAGTATCGCTATACGAGTCTGGACGCAATGATGATCAAAACTTTTAGATAAGGCTAATGCCTGTTACATGTAGAATCTATATTTACTTTCCAGTATTGTGATGATCACTTAATTATGTAGTCAGATGTTTAAAGTTTGGTATGGTGATCAGTCATGCAAGACCACTTGGAAGACCCAGGCATTGGGCCTATGTGGCAAGATAATAATAAAATGAATCTTACAAGGAATATATGCAAAGGTGTGGAATGGATTCAACTTCCCCATAGTCTGAATCAGTGGCAGGCTTTTGTGAGTTCCATAAATGGTGGAATATTTCTTCAGTAGCTCTGGCAAGAGTCTTCCACCAAGTTTTCAGTCGGATGAAGGAAGTTCTTACGTTGCCAGTTGTTGTTGCAGGTGTCTTGATGGGGATAGCTATACGGACAGGGAGTCCACTGAGCCTGAACCTGGCTGAAGCTGTTTGGAAGCAGCTGGCAGGAATGGTGCTGACACCTGCAGATCTCACCGAAGTGGACCGGGACTATGTTCCAGGTATGCTGTATGGTGTTTACCAGCACCAAAAACACAGTTCACAGAATTTGATGGCACCCGCTTACATTACTCTGTGACATTTTATTAGAACAAGGATACTTGTTATAATGGATGGCATATGGGCAGTCATGACTAGATGTTAATTTAAATAGTGTCTTGACAACATCTGTGAAATCATCTTGACTTTGACAGCAAATCTGTAGTAGTGTTTGTGTAACTTTTTCAGTTCATATATCCCATTGCTCCCAACATGAAACTGTATGTTACTGTAAACATGATAGGTCCAAAAGATTTTTCTACATTTTATACACAAGGAAGTAATGTTATGGCTGTTTTGAACTGTATCTGACAGTGTATGCAATATATCTCACATTCCCCCTTATGAGGCATCTTATACCCCTGTCTGAAATCTGCTGGCACGTAGGTTTACGTTCATAAGGTAAAGTTCACCCTAGAACAGGCCATGAAGGTTCAGAGAGGGAGTAGAAGTATAGCTCTACTTTTTCTTTAACCTCAGCGCTAGATTGGGGTGGGTGGTCATTGTCGCGCCCTGGCCAACTTACCCCCCGGGAAAGAGACCCAGTACCTATTGCATAGGAGGCTGGGTGGGCCCCAGGGACGGTCTGGGCACGTGCAGAAATCTTGCACCCTCTGGGATATGATCCCTGGACTGTCCAGCCTGTAGCAAGACGCTACACCAACTATGCTATCTTGGCCCACAAGGTTATATTCGTAACCAATAAATTCATGAAGTTGTAGATGACTTTGGAATTATGAAATCTGCAGTTTTACATCAGTCTTTTGGCTCAGTTTTGTACCAAAATAGTATCTGTCCATGTCTGAACAGACACCCCAGTCTCATTTATAGAGGCATGTGAAATTTATAGGACCTTTCATTTCTTTTTTGTGCATGGGCATTCTTAGTTTGTAGATTACAACTGATAAGGCCATGCCATGGCTGAAGCAGTCACCTGCCTGTCAATGTGAAGGTCTTCTTTAGATCCCAGACCAGTCCATTTGGGATTTGTGTGGACAGAGTGGTGCTGGTAGAAGTTTTTAGATCCCAGACCAGTCCATTTGGCATTTGTGTGGACAGAGTTGTGCTGGTAGAAGTTTTTAGATCCCAGAACAGTCCATTTGGCATTTGTGTGGACAGAGTTGTGCTGGTAGAAGTTTTTCTCCAAGTCCATCAATTTTGTAATGTCAGCACCATTCCTTCAATAAAACATATTCATTCAGTCATTTGTCCATCTACCACTGATGCCATATAATGTCAGTAATTGGCAGCATTGTTAACACACACACACACACACACTTACAGCTTATCTAAGTGCATAGTATTACCTTGTTCATGAACCTTAGTTTGACTTGTCACATGAATGTTTCGATTACACTGAGATTTTAGTATACCTTTCAACCTACTTGTGAGTTAACAAGAGACTTTGTACAGTGAAACCCCATATAATGTTTCAGTGGGGAGCAGTGGTTTTGAATATAGAAATGAACTGAGCATTGAAATAATGACTGCTGGACTTTTGGCATTGCAATAGTTAGAATGTTACTTTAAAATTATTACTTTTAGTGTGTACTGTGTGTAGGTCTTCTGTGCATTCGGGATATGGAGCCAGATGCTAAGGTTTTTCAGACGTTAGAAATGCCTTTTGCCACACCCTCAGCCTATGGCAATGAAGTACCGCTTTCTACTCGATACCACCGCATCATGCCTGAGAACAGACTCGAATATGTGCGACTTGCATTGAACTACAGGTGAGTCTGAAGCATGCAAAGGTCATTGAAATCTACCTACCCAACAACATGGTGTAACAATGCAGAAAATCATAATGTTCACAGAACACACAATTTCTTTGTTACATAAACATAGTTGGTTAATGTTGTTATGAAAATTGTTTGTTCCAAGAGTCATAAAAACATATAAATATGTATATAAAGTTCCTACACCAACAAATGCACTCTTTATTAAACTTGACAAAGTTTTAAAATTTACATTAAAAATCACTTTGACTTGCTCCTACATGTTTTGGTCTAGAACCATCATCAGGGAGCCTTCACTAGAGCCTAGCTAAAGTTCTATTTAGGTTAAGATTCGGTAAAAAAAAGACATCATTATATGTTATGCAGTGGTGTGGCAGCATGTCATAGGTATGGTATGTGTACTGTTCGCTGTGTTGAGTGCGACTGACACATGTATGTTGATTTGTTGACTTGTTAAAATTATTGTACTTTTACACACCATGAAGTGTGTAGGGCGTGAGGAGGTAAAGCTCCATTCATTTTTGACCTCATAGCTAGGTAGAAGTAAGTGTTCATCCCATCCATTGGCCATTTTATGCCTAAGGGAAAAGAATTTCTATGGGGGGGGGGGGGGGTTGCGGGGAAAAATTTGAAAATACAAAATATTTTGTGCAGTCAATAATTTCCATACAAACAGGAAGTCTCACATAATGTATTTTCCTTGTGTGTTGCATTGCTACTCCTTTCAGACTTCACGAGTTTGATGAACAAGTGGCTGCAGTCCGAGAAGGAATGGCAAAAGTGATCCCAGTTCCACTTTTGTCTCTCTTCAGTGGTTATGAACTTGAAACCATGGTTTGTGGTTCACCTGACATTCCCCTCAGCCTTCTCAAGTCTGTGGCCACTTACAAAGGTAAATTCATGTGCTTGTATATTTGCAGTGGTTTTTTTCTTATAATAAAACCAACTACATGCACTAATTCCTCAAATTTATTTTTGGAATAAAACTCTACATGTTTCGGACAGTTCCTCTGTCCATCATCAGGAGTTTTTCACTGTACACATAACAGTGGTATATGTCATACAGGTTCGCCGACAGCTTGCGAGCAGGATCAGGACAGAGTTCTGTCCTGATCCTGCTTGCAAGCTGTAAGCAAACCTGTATGACATATACCACTGTTGTGTATACAGTGAAAAACTCCTGATGATGGACAGAGGAACTGTCCGAAACATGTAGAGTTTTATTCAAAAATAAATTTGAGAAATTTGTGCATCTATTTGGCTTTATTATAAGAATTTATCATGATACACGGTTACCTGAACATCAAAAAAGTGTTGTTTTTTTTATTTATTTTAACCTGTTGATTTAGTACTTATGTTCACTGTGTCCACAGGCTCATGTGTGGTTCATTAACTTGTGGTCTAACCATTTACTGCACTTCCACTATTTATTCCCTTGTGTGCAATATTGTGTGCATGTGGATATTTGTATGTGTGCATGGATGTGTGTGTGTGTGTTTACTAATGGCATGTGGAAATCAAGAAATGCTTACATTATTAATGCATGTTAACCTCAAATTTTCTTTCAGAGGTTCCTTTAACTTTTCATAGAGGCTCTTCTTTAGGTTAAGAAATCTCCTCTTTTTGAATCCAAATAACTGGTTATCTCATTCATAGGAGCTCACATCTGGAGCTTATTCTGGGCCAGTTTAATCCAGTGTACACTTTGACACATTCATACTTTAGTGTAAATTTTAATATCCTCTCCTTAGCTACAGAGGTCTGCCTTCATGTTTACCCTCAAAAATTTTTTTTGTGCATTCTTTGTGTCCACACATGATTCGTGTCTCGTCTGTATCACTTGAAAAATATATCACATTATGTGAGTAAATACTTAATGCAAGCCAAGTCAGCTATAATGGTAGTAGTCATTACACATTTGTAGTTACAAATGAAATGGAACACAATATATACATTGCATTTGAATTATTTGTTGGCACAAGTGTCATTGCTGTCAATAATTAAGCTGTTTATATGTTGGTTTCATTTCCATTACCTTTCAGCAAGTCATTTCGTTTAGCACATATCACGGGTGGCTAACTAGAGGAACTACGGGAGCCACACGTTAGTAGGCAACTCATATGAGAACCATGTATTAATAAAATAAAAGTGTTTCCTTCTTTGATGGTTTCTTTTTTCATTTCTTTCAAGTACAGTAGGTTAGTTTCATTTAGTTATGATTTTCTCTAAAGTGCCTTTCAAAATGCCATTCACAATCACCTTGTGTACACAAGAAAAGTACCTATTATTTTTTACAAGCAACTTGTGCATGATGTGTTGTGGTCTACCATCGTGTCATACAAGGAAAGAAGAATATTTTGGCTACCACAGCCAGAAATTTTACTGACACAGAATAGTTCCCATATTCCCGCTCCTGGTTACATGCTGTCCAGCTGGCACAAGGTTAAGATTTCTTCAGTTTAACTGTATTAACCCTGAGTTACAATCCATGTACTGGCCTTGTAATACCACTGATATACATTAACTTCATTCCAGGCATTGATGCAAATGCATCGCTTGTTCAGTGGTTCTGGGACGTTATGGAGGAATTCACCAATCAGGAACGATCACTTTTCCTGCGTTTTGTATGGGGCAGAACACGCCTTCCTCGAACCATCGCGGACTTCAGAGGGCGTGATTTTGTGCTTCAGGTCAGTAAAAATGTGCAGGACATTCTGGCTCCATCTTCATAGTCAGAGTGTGTTTTCTGGCCAGTTCAAGAACCCATTCTGAGACTATTCCCATTTTATATTCTGCTCTACACTTAAGTTTAATTGTATGTGTCCATGTCAGTAATGTTAATTATTTGTTACATTTTCTGTGAAGTATAATAATGTGCTTATTACCTTTGCTATATGTCTGTCTGTCTGTCCATGGGTAACTACTTTCAAAACGCTGAACAGACTTTCATGAAATCTGATGCTGTGGAATTTACAAAAATTTGTTAACCCATTTCAGTTTGGGTTGAAATGTGGCATTGACAGACATTGTACACAGTGGCTTGCATATATTTATGCATACGTCTCAAGTCATAGCTCAGTAAATATTTATTGGCATAAAACATATTTTGAACGGAAGATGAAACATATTTTACATCCAGCCCATTTTTTCTGTAGTTCTTAGTAGATTTTTATGCTGTGTAATTTCATAAATCAAGAAACAGTAACTGTGTGTGCCACTGTTCATTCATCCCTGCTTGCTACATGTTACTTGTACAACAGCATTAGAAGTTGGAATTTGCACACTGAAAATTTCGATGCAATATTGAAAAGTGAACATGCCAAACACTGTGTGTACTCCATGTGGAACTTACGCGTAGTACGTGTGTTGTATGTGTTTATGTAGTCTGTGCTGTTAATAACTTTATAAAACTCAGTGAAATCATTTACCATTTTTTTTCCAGGTCCTTGATAAATACAACCCTCCAGACCACTTTCTGCCAGAGAGTTATACCTGTTTCTTCTTACTGAAGATGCCAAGATATTCATGTAAGGTAAGAATGACCGTTTGCATATGGAGTTGCATGTTGAAAGGAAATATCTTTTCCTTTGTAGCTTTGATTTGTTGTGACAAACTGAATACAGCTTGTGGGTTCACTGAAGCAAGCTACAGTTGTCCATACATCAGTCGGTCCCCAGATAGTAAGAGGTAAGGGTAATAAACCCGCAAATTTATGACTGTACAGGCCATGTGCCCAGAGTAACAGGAAATGGTGGTGGTGGTGGGGGGAAAGAAGGGAATACATCAGAAACCCATTAAAATTACAGTTTGCAAACATGTTTTAACCCCCAATAATGATTCACTTTATATTTAGTTGTTGAATGGAAGTGAATGATGGGAATGGAGCAGCAGCGGTAGTGGTGGTGCTTCTTGTTGTGGTGGCAGCATTAGTAGTAGTAGTAGTAGTAGTAGTAGCAGCAACAGCAGCATGGTATTAACAGTTGTGACTACCCTTGGTCACGTGGTACTGGCACTGGTGGTGTTGTGGTATCATGTTACCTGTGTCATTTTTCAGGCTGTTCTTAGAGAGAAGCTGAAGTATGCCATTCACTTTTGCAAGTCAATTGACACAGACGAATATGCCAGAGTTGCGATGCCAGGAAGCGGTGGAGCCTCCAGTAATTGTGACAGTGATGAACTGGACAGCATAGCCAGTGACGGTGCAGGTTCAGTGTGAATGTATGAAATGTAAGACCTTAAGTTTCCAGAACAGTGAAGATTTGTACTTTAATAAGCTGGATTATGATACTATGTTGTTTTGGTAGGTGAGCTCCTGCCAAATAAATCAGCCACAAGGCAGAATATGAAAACTGAACAGCCCCATTGATCTACCTCTACAGCCACCATGGCTGCCACACAATCAGCCTTCTCTCAGCCATGGTGCTGGTAACATAACTTACTATGGACACCTACAGTGGCCATGTCAACATGGTAGTACTCTCTAAGGACTGTTTTCACCACCCACAATGCGTTCCTGCCAACGAAAATTCTGAGCAAGTTGAATACTTCACATAATGCATTTAAATTGTGTTACCATTACAAAGACTATGGATGGGCTGAATACATGGCAAACATGGTAGTTCTTTGTCTCCCTGTTCGCAAACCACAAAGCTTTTTGCTTAAAAACACACTATTATATGTACAAACATTGGGATCCTAGCTGTCAGTTATGTTTACACATGTAAATGTTTGTGTCATCATGTTTTTACGATCAGTAATATCCTTTTTTCAATACCTGTCTATTTCCTCCCACTTGCGCTGTCACACATATTAAACAATTTATTACCCAACTAATGCACAATATATAATTTGTAGATACAATTAAAAGTATAAAATATTTATAAGTGCTCGAACATGTTTCAGATCACAGAGGATCTATTATCAGGGAGCCTTTTACAGTGCTTGGCTAAACACTACAAGAATGGTTCTATCGTGTCCGTTGACATGGACATGGTCGGTGTTATGGCAGCATATTCTGACCCATTGTGCGTGTGTGTCACACACATGCATAACAGGTCAGAATATGCTGCCATAACACTGACCTTGTCCATTTCAAGGGACATGACAGAACCATTCTTGTAATTTTTAGCCAAGCACTGTACAAGGCTCCCTGATGATGGATCCTCTGTGATCCGAAACATGTTGGAGCACTTTTAAATATTTTATAATTTTA
>Ga0136643_10002117_pt1 | contig 25337 bp, 21 predicted proteins | sample TergutLab28metaG_FD_96883 | JGI IMG/M metagenome (GOLD analysis project Ga0136643, IMG submission 96883) | Labiotermes labralis P1 segment gut microbial communities from Petit-Saut dam, French Guiana - Lab288 P1 (version 3) (version 3) | ecosystem: Host-associated > Arthropoda: Insects >... | reverse complement strand
AGATTACCGTTGAGAAAATTCCACTTTTTCTTATTTGGAACAAAGAGGTATTCCAAGCACCCAACCGAACACAATATCTCAAAGCTTTCCACATCAATGAGGCGTGTTTCATTCCATACCCAGAGGCTATTAAATCTCAAAAATCCAATAACTCATTTAGAGGCTCTGCTCATTTCTGTACTTCAGTAACTTACATTGGACTTCAATGCTTATTGGAAGGGCACCGCGTGCGCATGCTGTCAGCTACTACCTTCATCCATTATTATTGATTGTGTCAGAAATACAGCGTTTAAAATCCAAAATTTCCGTCCAGCGAATTACACTTTAGCAAAATTATTTTCAAAATTTCTATCAGATGGCAGCGAAGTCTTCATAAGCCTCCTCCTCAGTCTTATTTCGCTCGTTGGGCAATGATAGAAGGCTGAATGAATACAGTGGGTCTTTATGTTGTATCGTTTTCCCTTATTCGAGAAGCGCACAGTTACAGTGCAAATTACAACACTGGCTGTCAATCCGGCATGTTCCATTCTTTTCTCCGGCCCTTATATTCGACGTTACGATGACTGGAATTAACCAGTGAAGAGCTTTCGCTCCATCTTCCTCAGTTCTTCAGATCACTTTTTTCTGACCGAAGATGAGAAAATATGTTAGTGATGCGTCATTACAGGACTCTTTTTACTCACTTATATCAGTGTCGTCTTTTTTGTAGTGTTACGCTTTATATCTGTTATATTACACAGATTTTGAGACAGTAACGGACTGGGGAGTTGTTTTATGAACAATGACCAGTATAAAATATGTATATGTGTTTGTTTGTGTGTGTGTGTGTGTGTGTGTGTGTATATATATATATATACACACATTATATATATATGTATATATATATACACACATTATATATATATATACATACAGTATATACATAAGCGTTTCCATTTGGGGGGGGGGGCGTTAGCTTTCACTATGTTTGATTTTAGACACTATGTTATGCAAATCGTGTTAGAATCTCCGAACCTGCGTCAAGTTAGGTTACATGAAAAATTAAAATTAATTGTAAAATAAAAAATCTACATATTCCAAAGTTTTTATTCTGTTTTCCAATAGTCCATTGTACTAGTCATCAGCCAATTTCTGTGGATGTTTTAGGTTGAATCCTAATTCACGTAAAACTTTTGATATCACGGTGTCCGCAAAATCTATTTTTTTTTTTAATTTCGATGTGTGTGTGGGGGGGGGGAGGTGCTGCAGCATGGCAGCCCCCTTTGTATGCGCCATGTGTGTGTGTGTCTGTACGATTCTTTTGAAGATATTACAAGTATCTTGGACCATAGACCTGTAGTGTCAAATGGAACGACATTTGGTGAAAGAAGTTTAAAGGAAGTTGTCTTGGCCTATTAGGCGCTCTCCCAGCATTGCCTGGAATTACTGAAGGAAGGAATAGTTACTGCCAGAAAATGTAATCGTTTTTCCGATCGATATTCGAAAAAGGTACATCCAGACCACCAAGCCAGACGTGTTATCACTTGAGCCAACTTGCCAGTGAAATTAATAGTAATTACGAACTCCAGAACCAGAGTTCTTCAGACGCTAACAGTTGCTCTGCTGGTCATGATGTTATCGAAATACACCGAAAATCCATTACAGTGTTCAAAAAGAATCCGCTCCTGGTTCCTATTGTGAATCAGTTGAATCCAGTTCACACAATCACACAGTATTTCTTTGAATAAATTGGACCCCCTTTGTATGTTGTGGACACCCAAGTTGCCTTCTTTCTTCAAGATTTCCAAATAAAATGCAACATGCATTTCTGTTCTCCCCTATAACCCTTACATACCCCATCCATCTCATATGTGAGGCGTACAAATTCTGAAGCTTTTTATCCTCTCGCTACTTCCTGTCTCTGATCTCCAGATATTTACCGCCGCACTGTCTGCTCAAGAACTGTCAATGTTCTTCCCTCAAGGCGACAGGAATTGTTATCACATTAAAAATAAATTAGGAATGATGTCTCCTGAAGCTTTCTATATCAGATTTGTACCTCGGAATGTCAGAGTCGTTCGTTTGGGTTGACCTTCCCAAGACGCATGTCTGCCTACAGTTAGGAATGTGTAAGGCCTTTTCAAAGTTATTCTTTTAGCTCCGCCAGTTCTGTGTTTCTCGTTGCATGTAGACATGAAGCAGCACACTGTCGTCGACATGACTTTTGTTAAATAGGATAGAACAAAGAGGGCTAAATGATTCGTATTTGATACGTGTCATTGTTATTTCACAGGAGATCCCGGAGATTTAGACAATTTTACGTTTTTGTGTTTTCACAGAATTAATGTTTCACTTCACAATGGAATAAGAACAAGGTATAATTTTAGTAATTAACCAACTTAATGCACAAAATATTGTTCTATAATAAGTGTATTATATTCCTCTACATGTTTCGAGCACTATGTGCTCATCACCTGGAGGTCAAAATTGTATTATACAGCATCTGCTAACATCACACTGACGCCTAATCAATAATATGATACCAGATGCTGTATAATATAATTTTGACCTCCTGATGATGAGCACATAGTGCTCGAAACATGTAGAAGTATATAATAAACTTATTATAAAACAAGATTTTGTTCACTAAATTGGTTCATTACTAAGATTATACTGAGATGCACGGTCAGCAAAACATACAAAATAGAACAAGGTATGTTCATTTGTTACTTGTAGCTACCATTTGATTTGCTACATTATTAAGAACGAAAAAGATTTTATTTAAATAACACCTTCAATATTTACTTGATTGCAAAGTGTCTGTGATGACACGACTGTCAGACGTAAACTACAAAACCTTTCTGGGTCTTTTGTGTTCTAGCGGCTGATTTCAGGCAGCGATGTTTTTATCAAAGGACGGGTTGACCTGCTGGATAATATTCTTGTCTTTGGTATACGCGGGAAAGTGGAGGTAAAATTTAAGGTTAACTTCCTGAAAATGCATTAGATTTTAGACCCCTTCGCAAATCTAATGGTGATAACAAGCCTCATCCTACCCATTCACCTGTCCGCATGGAGAAACCTGACTCCAATGTGACGGATTTTCGATAAATGTCCTATTTGAGGCTTATGGTAGAATTTATCGTCAAACTCCCGTTTTATGTAAAGGTGGACAGAAACGCAAACACTTAACACGAATTTCTGCTTACGTTTGTATAATTGGTCTTTATGAAGAAGACGTACTCTGTTCTCTATGAAGTACAAACTGAAGCCTATAAAAAAAACTGACAGTTAAACCTCTGACCTATCACAAGAGAAGTAAATGAAATAGGATACCTTGTGTTGGAGAGATAAGCACAGGATATCTCGCCATTTGCGAAAAAAAAATGCAAAGATACCTCGCCATCAAGAAGAAAACAGCAACTTATATCTCGACGTTGATAAGCACAAGAAATAAGGCGGTGCTAGAGAGGACGGTCAGCGGTTCACGATCACAGTTTATCATCCTTCGCGAATAAAAAAAAGAAGTACATTATTGCCTTAAGATTGCATTACATTATGCACTGCTAATAGAAAAAATGTGAATAATAAAGAGAGTAACAAAATGAATGCGCTACAACAGTTACACTTTGCGCGAGCTTTCCGATTTGTTAAAGTTGTGCCTTACAGATGGAGGTTCTTCAACCTTCGTTTTATATTCTTGCATTCAATGTTGGAGAGGGTCGCCACCCTGTCCTAGACATACATTCGGCACATTGAAGATCACAGCACTGACTGGCAAATTGCAAACCAGGTATCCTGCACACCTAGAGCGGTATAAGTTACATAATGCTTTCTTCATCTGTAAATAGGTACAGGTATTTGGTCCATAACACAACAAGATTTATCTTGTTCTGTTATTGACTAAATACCTGTACCTATTTATTTATACATACAACGGGGATTGCACATTTCAGAATTCTTCATCTGTGTTAGTTCTGCACCGTGTTTAATGCTTCTCTTTTGTTCTCCTCTGTAACGTTCGTTGTTTCGTGTAGACAGTCGGAGCTGTAACAGTTACGTAAGAATTGTGTGTGTAGATAGTTGCGTCTTTTAACGACGCTCTCAATATATTAACATTGTATCGTCAGTAAGAGAAGAATGAAATATGAGTACTTGGAATTCGCATAATGATGCTGAGAAGGAAGACTGAAGTACGCAGAGGGGAACCTCCCCCAGGTCCACATAGTCCACTACAAATCCCACACAAATTTGCCTGAGATTGAAACACAGCCTCTGGAGAAGGCAGCCAGCGACTAACCGCCTGAGCCAGGCAAGGTTCGGGATTATCTATTTCCTACGTGCAGCACGTACAGGAGTGACTGTTTAAAGGGAAGATGTCATTTGGTAGACAAAGGCATAGATGAACGAATAATATAAAATTGGTTTTAGAATGGACAATGAGGGTTTGGATTGGAATTATTTAGGTGGTATAAGATCCAACAATGGGTTGCTATAAGATCCAACAATGGGTTGCTATAAGAAAGCGTGCAATTTTAAGTAAGGGAATTTTTTTAGACAACTAAAAAATAATTATGCAGCGACTTCGCTTGAAATTTACGCTCGATTCTAGAACAGATATTTTTTTACACAGCTGAAATTCGCGTATCAGACCCATGATATGGGCAGTTGTTAATACATCTACCATTCCTAAGAATGCAGTTGAAATTTATAAGTCCTAATGCTTCAGAGCACTAAACTGCAGCAGTTGATCGGCGAATGTGTTCTATGTTCAGTCTCTCAGCTTTCAGATAGAGACTCTGTACCTAGGATTGGATGACAACTTCTTCAATAGACGTATAGCACCAGTCATAAACCAGCGAAGAATTTGCACATTTTTTGACATTTGAAGTACAATTTTTTCTAGCTTAGAAATTCATACATTACTCTAAATTACAGGCTGAGTGACTGAGTAACTAATACATGAATTAATTAATTAATTGCATGGAGCAGAGCCCTTCTTGAGAATCGAATAGGTCCTCAGACAAGCTAGTAAGAAATTCCCAGCATATTGTTAACACTGGAAGTTCTTTAATCTTTCGACAGGAATCCGTCATTTGTCCCCATTTTGAGCTAGATGAGACCCATTTTTAATATAGTCCTCTCATTTACATCTAGATCTTCCAAGTAGATTTCCCCTCTAAACTCCGTATCCCTGTTTCTTCTCTCACTTTCGTGCTACATGTAAGGCTCACCTCATTCTTCTTGATTTATTAATCCTAATGACATTTGTTGCGCAGTAGAAATCATGAAGATCTTCACCATTCCTTTTTTATAGTCTCCTGTTACTTCTTCGTGGGCCGGGATATCGTAGTCGGTATAGCGACTCGCTACGGGCTGGACGATCCGGGGATCGAATCCCGGTGGGGGGGCGAGATTATTCTCACCCGTCTAGACCGGCCCTGTGGCCAACCCAGCCTCCTACGCAATGCGTACCGAGTCTCTTTCAATGCAGTCGGGGCGTGGCGTCGACCACTCATCCCCATCTAGCGCCGAGGTTAAAGAAAGAGTAGAACTATACATCTACTCCTCCTCTGAGTCTTCGTGGCCTGTTCTAGAATGAACTTTACCTTTACACTTTACCTGTTACTTCTTTCTCTTAGATCCAATTATTCCCCTCAGCACCGTAATCTCGCAGATCCTTATTCTACATTCTTCCCTCACTGGGTGAGACCAAGTTTCACACACATACAAAATAACAAGCAGAGATTATTGTATTTTAGTGTATCTTACACTTTATTTTCCCAGATAGGAAACGGGAAGATAGAAGTTTCTGAGCCACATGGTTGGCAGCAGTTTTCGTATTTAATCTCCTGCTACATGTTTCGTGAGTGCTACTTTGATCCGTAAGTTCCCCTTCCAAGTATTTAAAATTTTCCACATTACATACTGGAGGCGACGGAGAAACACCTCGTCTTCAAAAAGCCCATCTTCCTGCGCTGGGACTGTTTACACCAGTAAACATGCCTGTGCTGGTGCAGTGAGCAGGTCTTTCGAACATTTGATCGCCTCGAACTCTGGCCCTTACTGCGCTTCTTCAATCCATCAAACCACACAAAGGATTTGGAAGCACAGGATAACGGTCTATTTTGACTTCAGATTTTACTCAGGTAGCAAAATAACTGGCAAAATTGTGACCTACGCAGAACAAATGTCATTCTCGCTGAAGTTCACTAAGCCACATGTAGACAAACATTAAACATATTTCTTAAGTTTCGTGTTTCATTTATGTCTCCAGTACTGAGGGTCGCAAATGCTGAAGAGTGAAAACCTCGCCGTAACTTTATAAACAGTCTGTATTGTGCTCAAGTCTGATGAAAACGAGCGGCAGTGTGTGGCGAGCCTGAGTTCCATAATGGAATTGTAATCACACGACGAGAACGGGGGCATTAGCTTTATTGTGTGGGCGCTTTTCGCAACAACGACAAAGTCATAAGCTTGGTCTTATCTGAAAGCAGAAGCGTTTATCCGCCACAGACAAATATCGTGTGGCTGTATGTGTATTACCTTTCAAATGTCTCTGTTAGATTCGGGTATATAAGCATATTCCATAAGTCAAGAACGACCTTTGTTTACCCAATGGTTACTTTGTGACATAAAAATTACACAAGCGAGGATTTTGTGTGTGTGTGTGTGTATGGAACCGGAATGTTCATCAGCTACACAAATCAAGACCGTCGCTGATCGCGTCCTTAGCCACGAAATAATTGTGTAAATCTTTCGCTGTAAATGAAGACAATCCATGTCCACATCTAGTTACCAAAATTTATGTCAAAATCATGTATAAAATTAGGCCTAGGTAACAGATGCTTTGACACTGTGGTGGGGTAATATCTTGGAAGTCTAACACAAACAGGAATTATCTACACAAAAAAATATTAGAAAAATTTCTGTTTCCCACCCAAGCACTTAAATAACAAAATGGACCCTATAAAAAGTATAATTTTTCCCTTTATTTGATAGGAGTAGTCGGGGTAGCGTAGTTTCTATAGAGACTAGGCTATGGGCTGGAAGAGCTGTGGCACAAATCCCAGAAAGGGCAAAATATTCAGACCGACACTGGGGTCCACTAAGCCTCCTATTCAGTAGGTATCAAAGGCTGTTCCCCGGGATAAAGTGGCCGGTGCGTGATGTTGACCACTCATCTCCATTTGGCGTAGAAGTTAAGAAATGGTGGATCTATACGTCATCTCCCCCATATGCCTTCATGGTGTGGACAGTGACAACTTTATACTTTTTTTATATGGACGTGAAACTGGGACACACGCCCCAAAGGTCAGACATAGAGGACAGAATCTTCAGGGTATAATACTAGAATCTAAAAGAAAGACAGTAACAGGAGATGGAGGAAATTACATAATAAGGAGTTTCATAATCGGTAGTGTTCACCAAATATTATTAGGTTCACCAGTTTGAGGAAGATACGATAGTGGGTACACGTAGCAGTCCCGAGACAGGTGAGTAATTCTGACAAAATTTTAGTCATAGTAGCCTACATGAAAGAAAGAAACCAAAGGGAAGCTTACCCTTAACAACGCTGTACGTATCTGAGGTCAGCTGTGACTGTTACATTTGTAGATTGGAGGATGATATTAAATGTATCTTCAGTGAGGTATGTATGATTACGAGTTGGCTTTATCTGGCCCAGGGTATGATCTACTTGCGGAAGTGAAGACACCGGGACGCCAGAGCCACTTACCCACCGAACTGTGAAGGTACACGGTTTTGTAAAATTTTCTTCACAGAATTTGAACCCTTAGGCTGTATTTACCCCGCTGGTTTCCCAGTACCCACTGAGTGGGTACGTGCATGGTGTCCGAAGTTTTTTTGCTTAGACCAGTGGGGCTGAGGGAAACGAGTCGACGAGGGACCGTGGTTACAGGCTCTAGATAAGAAAAGCAAACACGCCTGCTCCAGGGTCATGCCCGCATCTAGCTGAATGTCGGAATCGTAAAACACATTTTTTTTAAATGGATTATGTCTGCTTTTGTGAGAATGGTTCTGGTGCCGACACAATGTAATTCGTTGCCCTGTCGCAAAGGATGACAGAATTCATACAGGTTCATTTAGGCTGGTTATGTTTCTTTGAAAACGTTGGAAAATAAATTTGGCTCAGCCTTTTCCCCGTTATTTTAGATACTCCGGAACATAAAACGCAAATTTAATGGCGAGCAGTTCAAAGCTAAATTTATTCTGTCAAGCTGCACCCAGCTGCGATAAATAAATTATTTTCTTTAAGACACCGCTAATTATATTATCTTGTGTTTTATACCCTTCCGAAATCAGAATAGACACATAAAGTTCCTTCTGAGGAAACTTTATTGAAGGAAGCAATATATGTAACGTAATTTTTACTAATGTGATCCCATTGTGTTGTTAATAGTACAAAAATCATTATCTGTCCAAACACAACTAAATTATATTTTATGTCACAATACATGTGTTGATCTATCTCATGCCATCATCGTTTTCATATGTGGTATACAAAACCTACTCTATATATATATATATATATATATATATATGGGGCCGGGATAGCGTAGTCGGTATAGAGACTCGGGGCTGGAAAGTCCTGGGGGGCGTGATTCTCCGCACCCGTCCAGACTGCCCTGGGGTCCACCCAGTCTCCTATACAATGGGTACCGGGTCTCTTGCACCGGATGTAAAGCGTCCGGGGCGTGGCGTTGACCACCCACCCCAATCTAGCGCCGAGGTTAAAGAAAAGAAAGAGTAGAGCTATACCTCTACTCCCCCTCTGGGTCTTCGTGGCCTGTCCTAGGTTGAACTTTACCTTTACATATATATATTGCTTACTCGGTATGATTCATAGACAAACTATGAACCTGAGAATGAACTTAGATAGGTCGAAGCATGTAGTTCTACGTAATATATAAAATTTAGCTGTGTTGAGAGAGACATTGATTTAATTTTTGTGCTGTAGGTAACGTAGTATAATGTAACGTTATGGTTACTCCGCGTTACGCATGTACTTACTTGGCTATCCTAACAGCCTTATACCATTTCACTCGATGAGAGCGCTTTTATGGCGATTTAACGTCGTCGGCAACTTCGAAACCTACGTAGCTCTTCATGTAAAGTGCCCGACGTTTTTGTCCTACTTTAATCAATTTTGTAATTTCTCGACAGATTTTCATAATATCCGAAACATCAGATCTCATTTATACCAACTTGATGCACAAAATTTTTATTTTACAATGAGTTTATTTCATGCCTCTACATGTTTCGAGCACAATGTGCTCATCATCAGGAGGTCAAAATTTTACAGCCTGTTGTATCATCACACCTATAGGTGGCCGTCTCGTGCACAGGTTGAGAGAGGATTCTCTCAACTTGTGCACAGGACGGCCACCTACAAAGTGTGATGATACCAGAGGCTGTATAATACAATTTTGACCTCCTGATGATGAGCACATTGTACTCGAAACATGTAGAGGCATGAAATAAACTTATTGTAAAATAAAAATTTTGTGCATCAAGTTGGTTAATTACTAAGATAAATATACTGAGATGCACGGTCAGCAAAACATAAAAAGAAAAATCAGATTGCACTTACATCCTTCCACTGCTGTCCGCGCTAATACATACTGAAGGACAGACGGACATGTCCAAGATAATAGGCGATATTCGCGACTATACGGACGCTCCTAAAAACTGTCAATTGTTGGACATTCGTATACAATCATGAGTTTAGTTAATAACAGCCTGAAAACTGACTGCTTGTTCCTTCATTTCAGGACACAATTACACTCCTGTCACTACGTTTTGACTTAACTCTAGTATTTAGGGTACGTTCCCTGCGCTTGACGGCTGGTGCTGCTGTAGCCTGATGCAATTTATCAATAGTTTAAAATCAAACACAGTAATTCGGGGTTATGGATGTAACTTTCTATTTATCCAAGCTTATAGAACCTTGAACTATTTTGAATAATATTACAAAATATGTGTTTAATTTTATGACAGGACAAATATAATAAATTCTTAAAGTGCGTTTTATCAAAAGACACTCTCGAAGCAGAAAGTGATCTTTCTATTCGTTTCTAATACTCTAAACTTTCAAAGGACGAAAAGTATCTGTGTTATATAAGGACGCAGTCCGTACCGCGCTGTAAACACTTTCCACCGCGGTTACAAAAACCATTCAGATAAATAAAGCAAAAGTTGCTGTCTGTTTTGAGATCCACATAAATCATTGAAAGAAAGGTGAGCACCGTGTAGAATTTTTTAGTGGTAAACCTGGCAGTACGTAAAGAAACCACTGGGCTTTAAGAGGTTAAACTTTATCGTCTGTAAGAATATTGAAGCCATCGAAATATATACTGCATCAGAAATGTCAACAATTAAAAAATCTAAGTTCCACAGATACCTTCTAACCTGCATGAGAAATATTCCGTTACATGATTACTCTTTATGGCAGGACACTTACCCGTGGGAAAGACAAACAGGAACACCGCCAGGAAACGCCACATGTTTGTTGACACCTGAGACTGTTAACCCGCGGTACGCACGCAAACGTTCATTAAGTTTAAAACAAGATTGTTGATTCACAATTCTTATATTCTGGTACAACAGACTGGGTTCTTACTGCTGGTGTGAAATTTTCTTTCCTGTTCCATAACTAGTGTCGTTTTTCGGAACGCGATGTGTAAGTCTCAACGGTTTCGCTCTTTGGCTCTCAGCACGTCGATCCGCCCGCGTGCTGTCTCTTCCGAATTGAGCAGCCACTCTGCTTTCACAGACTGAGACTTGGTTTGCTCCTGTCCGGATGCTGTACCCAACGAAAACAGCCAGCAACCAATCCCGTCCTCAAACAACGCCCCCTGGCGGCGGGGGTGATGAGGAAATTTCTCTCACGGCTGTGTTCCAATGTCATATTTCTAATCTTGTTTGACCATGGGCCGGTCAACATACATGTCATCACTAGCCAAATTTTGGTAAGGATTTATGGTTTCGAAATTTTAGTTTCACCCTTCAAAGAGCTGGAAAAAAATTGTTTTTAAAATTTTACTCGTTGTATACAGTAAGGTTCGTTTAAGGCGAATATGAGTTCATATGGACGAAGTCAGATCTCTACACTTGACTTTAAACAGAGGCATACAAATAGTTCCTATGTTTTTCGTCCAACACATCTCTAACGATTTTCGTTTCTAGAGTAAGTATCTTTTTTTTTTTTACCGTTAGACAAATTACGTCCAAACTTATTACATATTTCACTATAGTGTGCAAACAAGCAAAATAAATTTTTTCGAGGGCGTCAGTTTTTCCAGTATGTAACAGAGACGCAACCCCGTAACGTGCTGCACATGACTTTAGAATTATGCTATTAGTATTACCCTTCCACCTCAGGTGGTTATAAATGTGTAAAACAAGGAATTTTGTATTCTTGTACTCTTCTGCATACTTCCTATTAGAGACAGCTCTTAATACACATTACTTATATTTATTCGGCCCTAAATATTGTTACATTTGTGTTTTCTAGTTTGAGGATCAATTTACTGGCAGTACAGCATTTACTCTTGTGTCTCTGCGACTGGTAAATCACTCGTCCAGAGGAGTCCTACCGAGTGTGGTGTGTCTAGCCGAGTGTGATCGAGGAACCTCGCAGAGGAAGTCTAAGCCCACTGGCGCTGTCGAGCCATGAGAAAAAAAAACTACTCATGTGCGATATGTTTATATTTGAGACCGAAGAGAAATAATCAATAATTTCATTAGCAGTCATAATTTTAATATCATCAGCAGATTAGTATGGGTTCTGATTAAGGTAGTTATTCCTAAAGGAAGGTCATTTTTGTATATTACGAAAAGTAAGGGTTCTAAAATTGATTGTTGTAAAATCCATGTGTTATTTTTTCCCATTTTTTAAATGTTATTGCACTACTTCCCCCCCCCCCCTTTTCTGTTATGTAGGATCTGAACCAGTTTTAACCTGTTCCTTAAGTGTCACAAAAATGTAGTTTATCCATGGAAACCAGTGTGTTACTTTATCGGAAAACAAGGATATTATAGGCTATAAGTGTATGTTATTGTGCCATCTCCTTTCGTGTTTCCGAGTGGCCGATCTCATTAATTATTGCCCTAGCTACACTGCACGAATATCTAAAAAAAATGTTCCTGGTTTTTATAATATCCTAAACTGTCCACTCACTTCATCCTTTTCAATACTTCCCTAATCACTTGCTTCCAAAACTCTTGTCCTTTGTTTACCCTTAGGAATAACTGAACATCATTTATGATCATACAAGACAACTTGCAAAGTTCCGTTAGATGCCTTCACAAAACTGCGAAAAGCTACTCTTAGCTTCGTCACGTCTGTCCTTCCGACAGTCCGCATGGACCAGCTCGGCTCCCATTGAAAGGATTTTCATAAAATTTGATATTCGAGTATTTTTCGAAAATATGTTAAGAAAATTCAAGTTTCATTAAAATCCTACAAGAATAACGGGTACTCTACGTGAAGATCAATTTACATTTTCGATCATATCTCGCTCAATACTTCTTAGAATGAGAAATGTTTCAGGCGAAACTTTAAGAAAAAATCAAAACACACATTTTATGTTCAGTAACTATTTTTCGAAAATCGTGCCGTCTATGAAATATTTTGGAAAAAATATAGTAGAGCCGGAGACGCCACAGATGACAGACAACATGGGGCATGCGCTTTGCACGCTGGATATCTTAGGCTACCAACACGCTCTCAAAGTGTGTAAAACTTGTTTCTTTCCCACTGCAACAATGTTTGCACGAACGGGCCTCATTGTTACGTTATAGGTATATTGACTCTCTTGTATATTTTACAGTAAGTGTGGCGGTGAAGAGCTCAATTAGATGACGCACTGAAGAGCTTTCTATATTATAGGATCTTATATATCATGTTTAAATTATTACGAGTTAAATTGAAGGAAGTTGTAGTACAAGTTGTATAAAGTACTTTTTAATGGGCATTAAACTTTAATTCTAATCCTGGAAGCGAAAGGCCACGTACAATCGAAACCCGTCTGCTGCATAAAGTATGAGGTCGGTGCCAGACAAAAGCTTCCCAGCACATTCAAGACTGGCTCGGTAGGTGAAGTTAATCAAAATCTCCTCCATCTAGGCGCCTTATGTCCCAGTAGCCACGTTAGGAAACAATACTAAAACATTCTTCTTTTTCTCTTTTGTATGTTGTATAATTAATGAGACGACAGCCACCTTGCCTCGGGGCTTCGCAGACCTTCCTCTTAGCCCGAGTTCTCATAAACAATTTAGGAAAGTGGGATTCACTATTCAGCCCGCGAACCATATTCGGCTCCTTTTTCACACTCTGTCAGACCTCGCATAAACATTTGTACTCTTAAGGAAGGAATAGCTGTATTTTTTATATATTGCGATTAGCTTGCTACGTTTGTTCTTGGTTACTGCTGATGCACAACCTGACCACACCTCTGTGGGATCAGCCGCAGCCAAACAACGTGTCTATGTAGCTTTCAGAATACAGCGTTCTCCCACATTTACTTACTAAGTACACATCTGTAACTTGCATAAACCTTGATGCAACATGTGAAAATAACGAATGTAACTTTTTTCGGTGCACCGTACTTCCAAGTTCTGTTTTGATGCGACCATTCCGAGTGCAGGAAATTCTGAGATGTATTTTTAAATGGGAGTAAATCTAGTAACTTTTTGTTGCGCGTTGCCTGTGGCTTACCTAGTGAAGTATGTCCGATTTAATACCACCTGCCTTTAATATAACTGTTGTTTTGTTTTGTGACAAATGCTGTCCGATGCTTTGTAAGCTACTGGACTCCAGCCCACAAAAGATGGAAGTATTTCTTTGAAGTGGTAAGTCGGCTCGTGAGAAGTAATCTAGTTGTGCACGTCTCCTTTTCAATTTGTGACTGTTCTAAAGGTTCTTTATTTTGGGAAATCAAGATCAGTACAAACAAAAGAAATGGAAAAGTAAATAAATAACAAAAAGAAAATAAATAAGATAAAAGGACAAATACGTTTCTAAATCTATTTTAAGTTTAGAAGCAATTATTTTCACTTAATAACCTGTATATTAAAAAAAAAATAGGGTGTTTCATTGAGTAGTTAGTGGTGTTAGTGTATCGAATATTTCCTGCAGCTTATTTTGGATGCAGTGTTGTTTCTTCTCTTTAAACCCTTTAAAGCAAGCTGGTTAGCGTACTTACTGTCACTAAACTTTCTTCACTTTTTCCATGCAAATTGTTTGTGTGTACAGTATAACTCTTATAACAAACAGCGATTGTTTTTCTAACATGCACCGAGTTGTCTTTGTAGTGAAAAATACTCTACACTCTCTGTGATACGAAATGGATGTTTATGCAAATGTAGATTAATTTTAGCCTTTCAAGCATTACGACCCAACTGTTCTCTCAGCAGCAGATTAAGTAGATTAATATCCAGAACTTCAGCTTCGTTCTCCGGCGAATGGTCGTTCCATTTATGTTAATAACGTGCGGCACTTGTTACATTTTAATCAGATGCTAAAGCAAGTGGCTTTTCCGTTCAGTTTGTGCAGTACGACAGGCCTAGTTTAAGAAGAGAAGTAACTTCATGCAGAGACTCTCCGTAAAACCGCTCTCAGAACTGCGCACATACCCATTAATGCTTTGATCAACTATAGCTGTCCGCCGTCCGCACTGACAATATAACCCGTTCGTAAGAGCGCTTCCCAACTAAGCGGAATTTTTCATCAATGCCCGCTTCTAATACTTTGATTGAGGAATCACAAACACATCCTCAAGCTCATGTAGAAAGTTTATAGAAACAAGGCCACATCTTAATTTATTTTCGGGAAGTTTTAAAAAAAAATCCTTTAATCTGCATAATTTGGGTCATCCGATATGACGTCCAATTTAAGTGAAATGTTTTGTATGACATTTTACTTTGGCCACAGTGTTTCTTGACTGAAAGTATCGAAAATGGGGTACGGTGGAACGAATGACTTTGATTTCGTTTGCAGTCAGTGGAAAATCATGCTCAGAAATGTACCCATCCTCCTTAAGCCCCAAAATACGGGTATCATTTCAGAGCATCCAGTGAAATCTTATTTCAGGTCATTTTTGCCGTAAATTTATGAGAATCTTCATGTCTAATTCGTTTTTACGAATTTTGTGGTGGACAGAATTATCATAATTTCACCCCACAAACACTCCATCACAAGGAAGTGACATGATCATACACAGGCAATAGACCTCTTCCGATCTGTAGAGGTCGGTCATATAGTGTGACATCTTGTCGTTCCGTGCCGCCACTGGTAGGATACTAAATCGGAAGGTTACAATTTCTACCGCCAGGGGGCATGCCGCTCACTAAGAAAGCAATTTTCAGTCGTAGTGTAGCTATTAATTTTATCTGGTTTTTGCATTCAGGGAGCCTTTACCTTTGAGAAACTAATGGTCACTCACGTACAAAGAAATTCCTCGTCACAGTTTCCCGTTCCGAAACAGATGAACACACTCACACAATCCACTTTTTCAGTTTTAAAAAATTGAACCCCCACATCTTTTGCAAATAAAATTCCCCATGCACTTCTCAAGTCTTCCTCCTTAATCTGATAACCGGAATAATATTGTATGTACAAATTATTAAGTTCTTCCCTCCATCCTCCTGCTATTTCATATAGTCCAAAACTGGAGACTGGAACAGACTGTTCCTCTAAACATGCCTTTCGTTTCCATGAATAAAAATGCAGCAGCATTATATAATGCAATACAATGTTTGATCAAACTTCAAGTTTACATGCTGCAATGCAACTTAAGTTAGGTAAGTTGCCAACACTGATGACAACAGATAATGGGAAGGTGGGAGACAGAGGACAATGTAACCAAATCTACAATTTCTTTGTAATGTTGAACAGTTCCTTTAAATTTCCTTAACCATATATGCAACATCCGTATATATTCTGATAACGTGAGGGTCACAGCAAGACATTTTTAGTACAAATCAGTTTCCCTTCTTTACTTTTTTTCGACCTAGTTGGTGGCTCCTTTTCAATCTAAATGATACTGCAACAGTTCACTCATGTCATGGAGCAGAGTCCTTCTTGAAAATCACACCGGTTCTCGGCTAGTCAAGAAATTCCCTGCATTTTATGGAACCTGGAAATCCACTACCATCTTTACAAGTATCTGCCACCTGTCCCTATCCATCAATCCATCCATGCCCCTCCCCACCAAAAAAAAAAAAGTATTAAATAAAAATTAAGTAGTGTCAGGCTGACCAACCTGCTAGTTTTATTCCCAAATTCACACCCTAACAACTTAATCTTCAGTATTTCAACAAATGCAGAAATTAAAGACAGGCATACATTACAGAGGTCATCCAATATACCTGAAGAGTTGTTCCTGATTAGTTATTTAAAATTTCCCAGTTCTGCTATAATGAAGTCTACACCTTCTACAAGTCCAATGAATCCAAAAATTAGAATGAAAATAACACAAGAAATATTTATGTTGTCAGTAGGAACATTTTCTTATACTACCACATGGTCACAAAAATGCAAGTACATGAAACTTTAATTGAAACTCGTATCAAGTAGTTGCTATGATGTTGTATTATATATGGTGACTACCATCTTGTACAATTCAAGAAGATAACACATTATTTTATTTTGTTTATAGGCACAATTCTAAATTTCTGATTTGGTCCTCCATGCTTCTTGAAGGCTATAACTTGAGTCCCAGCTTCCTTTGATCCTTTTGGAATATCCAGCACCATTCCTTCTTCATTCCTGATTGTGAAGTCATCATCAAAGTACCATTTCTGTTTTTCTGTTCCATTTGGTTCAACCATTACAGCTTTGTCATTTGTACCAACATCTAGAACAAGACTGTAAACGATACTTTTTAAATAGATAATATCTAGCTTGAAGATACCAGTGATTTATTTTCCTACAAAAACTAATACACTTAAGTCTGTTATGTCACAATCTGTTGTGTTATGTTATATTGTTTGTACTGTACAGTATTACAGTTTGTTCTCTGGTTATATATTCCTATACACCATATTATGTGACATACAATAATTATTCATCAAAGCACACTTCAGAAATTTCTCGTATGTAAGAAATACATGCTACACGTATAACAAATCAGCAAAAATGACATCATACAATATTTTAACAGGCCCCTTACTCAACATAATTACCACCAAAGTGCCACACTTCTACCACTGATTGTGGGACTGCCAAGTCCTACAAATGCATGTCCTTGCCATGACCCCTGGAAATGTCTTTAGACGGCTAAGTCATGCAAGGGCGAGACGCGAGTTCCCGACGCAATAATTGGGACACACCAGCTAAGGGAGATAACCCCGACAGAAAATCCTAGGTTTTCCAAGGCAATGAGGGTTGAGTAGATGGCCAGCAACCTCGTCTTGTAAAAACTGACATGATAAAAAATCTCAAAAAAGGAATGAAGGGCTGATAAAACGAAGACAACCTATGCGAGCTAAACGGATAAGAAAGGATACAATATATATAGGGACTTGGAATATAATGACATTGCTGAAAACAGGAAGAATGCATGAAATTGCTGACAAAATGTTAAAAACACAACTACAAATAATAGCTCCACAAGAACTAAGATGGAAAGGAGTCAGGCAAATCAACAAAACTAAATATACACTCTGTTACAGCTGCAAACAGGTCAACTAGGAACCGGATTCATGATTCGAAATGAAATTAAAAAGAATATCCTAAGTTTCGAACCATACAATGAAAGAATGTGCAAATTAAGAATTAAAGGAAAATTAAACAATTTATCTATAATAAATGTACATGCTCCTGCTAAAGAGAAAAACGATGAAGAAAAAGGAAAGTTCTATGAAGATCTACAAATAGTTCACAACAAAATTCCCAAGCATGATGTAGTTATAATCTTGGGAGATCTAAATGCCAAAATTGGAAAGGAGGATGTATACCAAAATGTTGCAGGTAACACACACTCCATGAGACCTCAAACAGAAACAGAGAGTGGATCTGTGATTATGCAGTTGCAAATAATATGAAAATAAGAAGTACTTTTTGCCAACATAAGAGGATCCATAAAGGGACATGGATATCAACCGATGGTAACAAGTTGGACCAAATAGACCATGTAATTATAGACACAAAGAAAAAGGGTGTGGTAGAGGATGTCAGAACAATGTGAGGTCTGAATTGTGATTCAGATCATTTTGTAGTGAAAACCACAATAAAGCAGAAGCTGATTAGAACACAAATCAAAGTAGTTAAACAAGCTAAATTGAAGCAAAGCAATTTACAGGACCCTGCTAAACTAAAACAATACAGAACATATCTCTGTAACAAACTAATAGGAAAAGAAGCACAACAAGACACTGAAGAAGAATGGACACATATCAAAAAGACAATAATAAAATGAGCTAATGAAGTTATCCAAACACAAAGTACTTTTAATAGGAATGAATGGTGGGATGAGTTGTGTAAGCTAATAATGGCCCAGAAGAATGAGGCTAGGAGGAAATACCTACAAGCTAAGACTAGAAGCAGTCGTGAAATATATGAAACCAAAAGAACAGAAACTAATAGAATCTGCAAAAAAAAAACCCGAGAGAGAGAGAGATTGGATAAATAATAAAATTAAACCAACAGAAGAAGCAAGCAATAAGTATGAGACATGAAAATTTTTTAAAGAAGCTCAGTTCTTTAATAAACAACAATTGGTGCTATCAACATTTTGTAAGGACAAAAGTGGCAACATACTGTTAGACCACGGAGACATTTTACAAAGATGGAAGCAACACTTTTGTGATTTACAGAGTATGAGTACCAGAACCGAGGAACTCGTCTTTGAAAATATAATTTTCAACAATGTAAAAGAAGTACCCCCACCCACCTATTATGAAGTAAATCAAGTAATAGAGAAACTTAAAATATACAATGCTGCAGGACCAGACAATATACCAGTAGAGTTGATAAAACAAGGTGGGACAGAACTAAAATGAAGGATACACAATTAATAACGAAAATATGGGAAGAGGAGGCTACCAACAGAATGGACAGAAGGAATAATTTGCCCTATATACAAGAAAGGAGAGAGGATGATATGTAGCAACTACAGACCAATTATCCTCCTGAATGTACAATATAAAATCTTTACAATTTTACTAAATAACAGATTTTCTAATATAGTAGAGAGCAAATTAGAAGACTACCGAATGGGATTCTGACCAAATCAATCTACAATTGACAATTTATTTATAGTAGACAAATTATCAAAAAATGTCACAAATTTAACATAGAATTGAACAATGCCTTCATTGATTACACACAAGCATTTTACTCAGTGTATAGAGATAAAATAATTAAATTCTTAAACAACTACGAAATACCAAGCAAACTAATTAACCTGATAGCAAAAACATTACAAGATACTAAGGCAAGAGTTAAAGTAAACCAAAACTATACAGGAAATTTTGAAATATGGACAGGAGTAAAACAAGGTGACCCACTGGCAGCAACCCTATTTAGCATAATTATTGATGATATTTTAAAGCAGCTAGAACTGAAAGGTAACATATCAACATGTTTGAAACAATGTTCAGCATAGGCTGATAATAAACTACCGTAATTACTTCCCTAACTAAACGAACATTGATGGATACTTCTGAAAAAACTGAAAAACATTTCATTACAATTTGGTTTAATAGTAAATGATAATAAAACGAAGTACATGAAATGTACAAGGAAAGAAACTCAATTAGATAGACTAAAGGTTGAAAATAAGCAAATTGATCAGGTCAATTCATTCAATTATCTTGGTACAATTGTGAATGGAAATAACATATTGGAAGAAGAGATTAGAGAAAAAAATTGACAAGGGGAATAAGGCATTCTATGCAAATAAAACGCTCTCTAAAAGCAAATTGGTATCCAGGAAGTCCAAACTAAAGTTATATTGGTCAGTAATTAGACCAATTGTAGTTTATAGTTGTGAAACATGGGTCCTTTATGAAAATATCACACAGAGACTCTCAGAATTTGAGATGAAAACACTAAGAAAAATATTTGGGCCAACTAAAGAGGATAATAGTATTTGGGGAATTAAAACAAACAATGAATTGGATGAGTTAATAAATCAATGGAACATAATAAATCATGTTAAAGCCCAAAGATTGAGCTGGTTTGGACCATAAATAGAATGCCTGAAACCAGCACTGAAGGGAAAATATACAAATGGAAACCATCTACAACTAGACCAGTGGCAAGGCCTAAGTCCCCATGGGAAGACAATGTCAGGAACGACCTGAAAAAGATGAAACTTATAAAATGGGCAGAACAAGTCCAGGATCACCTTAAATGGAAGGATATTATTGAGAAGGCCAAGACTCTACCAGAATTGTAGCACAGAAGAAGAAGAAGAAGAAGAAGACTTTTCAACAGTGTAGGTTATCAAGAACATGGGTAGTCCTTAGTTATGAACTATGGCATGAAAAGCAGTTCTTAATAATGTGTGACAAGACATTTATATACCTTGGGCCTCCCAACCTGACTGAACCGAAAGTAAGAATGATTGCCATAGACTGAATTCCCAATGACTAGGAAACCTAACAGTCCTTGCTCCAAAAACATATCTGCAAAAGCCTTATGTATTACATAAGATTCTACATACATTAAATAACAGATTGGCAAGAAAAGTGAGTGTAATACCTACTTATTTAATTTGCTGAAGATCATGCCATTATTGTATTTCCACTGCTGATTCCTTTTACCATGAAATGCATATATAATCACCTCTGCCCCAGCAGCCCCATGTTCACCTTTAACATCCAGATACAAGCCACTGTCTACAGACTGGATGTAGAAAGTCATTTCACTCTTCAAAATCTATCTGTAAGAATATTAAACTCCAATAAATATACTGCCTTGGACCGCCAGTAATGTTGTGTGATATTACTTCTCTGTCGGAGCACACACTCATATGTGTTATATCTGAGAAATTAATCAGTCTTAAGTACAGATATTGCATGGTGCTACAAAACTGGGAATAAACTATTTTCAGAGCTATGCAATATCGTAAGACCAGCAAATCCTGTTATCTGTATGTAATTAGCAAAAGGTACACAATTAAAACAGTGTCTGTGAGTGAGCAGTGTATCCACATCACTTGTATTTTGGTTTGAATCTCAGCCTCCACAATCTTCATTAATGCCTTTTAACTGTAAAACCCACTACAGAAATCCACTATACTTCCAAGAGACTCCATGTCATCACTTCAGCCCTGTACAGTTCATATCTCATTTAACACCACTAGAGATGACATATCACTATCAGGCAACCTGTGCACCAATCAGCTCCTTCTAAGGAAGAATGCAGGTTCTATGAACAGTGACTGTAAAAATTATTGTTATCTAACACACAGGTGCACAAATCACAGGCACCTCATCCTGCAGGGTGTCTAAATTTTGTACAGGAGCAGGTTTTATGTTAATTTTATGTTTAACCTTTGCTTGTACAGTATCAACTAGCATTCTCAGCATAATTACTGCAGCTTTCTCCCTGTCAAATACAAAAATATGTACCAGTTCACATGCACCGCGCAGAAAGATTCACAGGTCACCCCAGAACTGTGAGACCTCAGTATGGAACTCGCTTCACGTCACTCTTCTGGTGCTTAGAATTTAGAGGTGGTTTGTGCAATACTTTTAAAATAGTGGACCCCTTGAAATAAGATGAAATGCCATATAGTCTGATAGCTAAATAAATACCAACTTGTCAGAGTAATCTTCAACTGTAATTTCAAAGGATAATGCACATTCAATCACACTAAAATAATTTAAATTTTGATACTCTACAGGATACAAAATAATGTTTCTATCCATCCTCCATTGACCAGCATAAGTGTCTGCAACAGAGTGCTGCAAATAATCAAAGGGTGTACTTCATGGTGCAGATTACTTTGAGAAATTTTTAACATAATCATGACAAGAATTAAAGTCTTGTGGGATATTATGCCATTTTGATTGGTGAACAGTTACAGCACAGCATCCCAGAAGACTTGAATCTTCATAAACACAACTGTGGAGTTTCAGTTCTTGCACAATCATAATACTTTATCATCAATGAGGTTAAATCCACATTTCATACAAAAATAAAATTTTATAACCCTTCCAAACTGCAGAAATCATCCAGCCTTAGTGAATGTGCGGCCCAATTGCAAACCTTGTGGCAGGCACCTAAAAGTTACTGTGCATAGCAAAAAGAAAGGACTAATGTTTCGGTGTATTGTCATAAGTTTGGATGAAACATTAAATGGTCCAAGTGTTGTCATTTTTATTTACTTTTATTTCAATCAAGCAGCCAGTCAAATATATTATGTATGTAATTTCAAAACGAATTTAATGTACGAATCTCCATGAATGCGGGTCCCCCGTAAGCATGTGCCCCCTGTTAGAAAGTCTCATACATAGAATGTTGGGTCTGACTTAAGAGTGAACGTTGAATTACATCCTTCCCACTTGTGGCTAAACATCTACTATGGATAATATGTCTGTTGTTACCAGCAGTTCCTCTATATGTTGTACACGGTAACATTTTAGGTAAATGCAATGGAAATGCACAATTCTAAGGCCCATTCTTCCATCAATATTACTCATTTTACAAATAATTTAGCAGTATATCTGGTATGGTATCATGCCTGCCGTGTACAGATATAATATGTACTTTTACATAGAGAGGATCATCACAGCTTTGAATTAATGGGATTATTTATAAAGCAGAAAAACAACAGAACAAACTGCACTAGCCTGACAATCACTGCCTTTTGCATTGAGATCTCATGTTGTTTGGTAGACAAGTACCAATGTTTGGAAGGAACATGCTGTCTCCAACTTCAGGTATGTAAGTACAGCATGGAAAGGAGTGGTTCTGATAAGGGAAAAGAGAAGACTCAAAAATGACAATGGTGCCAAAAATGATAATAAACAGGTTCAGAGACAAAATAAAGTGATGAGACAGAATGAACAGAAACATAAATACACTGAATAAAAAATAAAATGAAATTCATAGGGTGAAGTAAATGAAATTAATAACATACGCATTAATAATGAAAGGACAATATAAGAAGAGACGCAGAAAGATAACTGCCACCCTTTAAATGGAGCATGAGGGATAAGCATCAGAGTTAAGTGGAAACAAAAGAAGGAAGCATGATATGAGGAACTAGACAGCACATAAGAATCCCTTTCAAAATGCACAATTTTAGAATCAGTGTAATCAGACATTTTTGGCAGAAACAAGAATATTTTATTTCAGAGTAAAGAATGGTTACACTGCAAGTCTTCTTTATGTATGGTGTGCTTTACGACAGTTGGTACCACAGATCATAACAGCATCGAACTGCAGGGCGAATGACAATGAATTAGAAAATATTTTGAAGACAGCAATTACTGCCCGAGGTTAAGGTCCCGACATGTCAGCAGAGACAAAGTAAAACACAAAATCCGTGTGTCCCAATTAACATTCGAACCGGACACCTTCCGAATTCAAGAAGCATCACAGCCAACTTGCTTGGGAAGTCCCTTTTAAACACGTTTAATGGTTTGGTTCTCTATGACAGCAGCTAATGTATTAATTTGCTTTCATCAGCGTAACGTAATTCAGAGCGAACGGAATCTGTCAGCCAGTGACAAAGTCCAAAACCAACACTCAGGTCACCTGCAATCCACTCTATTCGAATTTGAAACCATGGATCGATGGTAGCTGGAAAAGTATTTGTTGACACCACACATCAGCATGGCAGCATTCACTAATTTTGGTTTATGGATTGCATGCCAAACTGATACTATTATGATGCAGCTGCCCAGTTGGCAAAATGAATATTTTAAAAGAAAAAGAACAGATCTCTTCGTGCAACAAATTTCAAGCAAAAGGAAATGCAGTAAATAATTATGATTTTTTAACTTCATAATTTCTGACAGTGCCAGCCACTGTCATTAATCCCCCGGGCATCAAAAACCCTAGCTACGCTACTTAAAAGGATCATACAAATATATTGTCGCTACAGTTTCCAGCCATATCACCGGAAACCTACAAGCAGATAATACTTACTTCATGTCCTTCTTCAGAAGCTAACTGGTATTCTGCTAGTCAAGAAATTCCCCAGACTTTATGGAACCAAGAGGTTTGTTACCGCATTCACAAATGCCCGCCACCTGTCCCTATCCTGAGCCAGCTCGATCCAGTCTATACCCCCACATCTCACTTCCTGAAGATTCATCTTAATATCATCCTCCCATCTATGCCTGGGTCTTCCAATTGGGCTCTTTCTTTCAGGTTTCCCCCCCAAAACCCTGTTTATACCTTTCCTTTCCCCAGTATGTGCTACATGCTCCGCCCATCTCATTCTTCTCGATTTAATCATCCAAACACTATTGGGTGAGGAGTACAGATCACTCAGCTCCTCATGATGTATAGTTTTCTCCACTCCCCTGTTACCTCGTCAATCTTAAGTCCAAATATTTTGAACACCCTCAACCTTCATTCCTCCCCCAGTAAGAGCGACCAAGTTTCACACCCATATACAACAGGCAAAATTAGTTCTATATACCTGGATCTTTAAATTTTTGGATAGCAAACTGGAAGACGAAAGATCCTACACCAAATGATAGCAAGCGTTCCATAACTTCAATCTTCTCTTAATTTCTTCCTGAAGAGAATTTTGATTTGTTGATGTTGTTCCCAAATATTTGAACTCTTCCACCCGTTCAATGGAACTACTATCAGTCTTTATACTGTGACTTCCTACTGCATCCTCTTCTTCAGACATTGCCATGTACTCAGTCTTTTCCGCATCTACTTCCAGTCCATTCTCCTTACTAGCAACTACTAAAGGTTCTGCATTTTTTTTAACAATATGTACGCTTCCGTCCAATATAGTAATTAACACCATCAGCATAAACCAGAAACTAACGTGTTCAATTTAATTCAAGCCATCCTGGTTTACCTGAACCTTCCTCGTACTCTAAAGCAATGGCGATAAGCATAATAACTAAACACCTAATTAAATGAATCTTACCGTTTCAGTATTATAGTATTACTGCGTCCAATACATCAGAATAAGTGATGATGTCATTCCATACCGTTTGGTGTTATTAACACGCACGCATACACCACAGCTCGTTACAAGACCTTGCCGGGAGAAGGGGGGGGGGGGGGGTTTATTGTTTTTTTTGTAAAAAGGAAAACAAGAAAGGGAGGGGAAATGGTAAATAATTTCCCGATAAAAACACAAAACCAAATTTAATAAAAATTTCAAGGAAAAAAAAAAAACGCCCTT
>Ga0136643_10002116_pt1 | contig 25341 bp, 23 predicted proteins | sample TergutLab28metaG_FD_96883 | JGI IMG/M metagenome (GOLD analysis project Ga0136643, IMG submission 96883) | Labiotermes labralis P1 segment gut microbial communities from Petit-Saut dam, French Guiana - Lab288 P1 (version 3) (version 3) | ecosystem: Host-associated > Arthropoda: Insects >... | reverse complement strand
TGGAGATCCCACAGTTATCCGCTATCTCTCGTACTGTCAATCTCCTGTTATTGTGAACAATTTTTCTAACTTTAGTAATCACTTCCTCGTTTCTCGATGTTGACGGTCGTCCCAAGTGGGGGTTGCTTTCAACGGAGGTTCTACCCTCTTTACATCGACGGAACCAGCCAAACACTTGTGTATGACCCATTGCATCTTCACCGTATGCTTGCTGCAATAATTGATATGTTTCTATTGCGGTTTTTCCGATTTTAAAACAAAACTTGATGCAAATGCATTGTTCGGTACTTTCACACATCGTAAAAATTTCTACGACATAAATGCACGTGTTACTTCTGCGACCTACTGCAGCCAACTGAGCAAATTCAGCCACTTGCAACTTGTGTCATGAGTTGCTAAGACATGTATGAACATGTCAAGACTGGTTGAAAACACATCCCACCCCATGAACAACCACAACAATACTATCTGAACAAACCTCATATATAATTTATTGCCTAGTTTACTTTAAAAATTATGAATTTATCATACCATAATTATTTTACCTGTTTTTGCAAGTAGGGTCTCCTACAAGACATAAATAGCGAGTATTTGAAAACAGAGTATAGAAGAACGTCCCTTTCATATCCAATTCTATCATGGGCTTCATTATTAGGATCTCTGCTGTGAAACACCGAAACTGAAAATTGTATGGGGTCATTATTACTTGTATTGTAAATGTGAACTGCTTTATGATTACTGACCTCAGAGTTTGTACTGTGTAGTCTGAATACTGCAGTCAGATTCCTCAAATAGGCAGCAAGCACACCAGTAAACTCCCAGTCATGTACCCTTAAGTTTCATCTATCACAGTACCCTGCAAGAGTTTAATTCAGCTCACACCCTCACAGCCTGTTGCTTTAGTACCTATCTAATTTTACCATTACTTGTGTTTTCCATTTCATCTCCTGTTTGGCTTTGCCAGTACAGCTGTATGTACATACTTGGTTTGCCTATCCATGCTGTTAGTTTTAACCTTTTTTAGTTTAAGTATCCTAAACATGCTTAGTGACACTATTAATGTTGTATTCACCTTCTTGATCTGCCTTGATATTCATATGCTAAATAGAAAATAAAAACCTCTACTCAGATTTGGGTAAATGCTATATTTAAATATCTTCCCATGTACATATTACTTTAAATATTCTCCCAGATTCCTTGTGGAGAACTACAGTAATCTTTACAGGAGGAACGCAATCTGATGCTATTCACACGCTGATACAATAATAATTACTTGTCACTTTCAAGGATGTGTCTTGATCTATCTAAAAGAATATTTGCCACAATCAATAACTCCTCCCAAATAGAGTATAACTCTGTGGCTTGATGATGCAGGTTGGATTGATACATCTGTCAGTGCTCTGGATGGCAGTAGTCTGCACAAAAGGGGTGCACAAACTCTTTGCACCCATTGCTGGTGACCCTGGTTCTGACTCCTCCCTAAAAAAACAAATTTACTTAATACAACCAATATCTGGCAGACTCTCATTTTGATGGTTACATAATGAATGTGGAGAATGGTTAGCCCTGTTATGATGTGAAGCCCTTAGACTGAAGTTTTCCCACTGGTGGAATAATGTAAAATTCTTACGGGTGCCCATACATCAGAAATGTAGTCCTACACTTTCTTAAGTAAGCCAAGACCAGGGAGGTGCATCCACAGGTGGAGCCAGTTACCACAGACACAGCAAACTGCCTTGCCACTAATTGGGTTTTAGTACATTGCTTTTGATCATTTGCTTCCCATTTTCTTCTATCCTAGGACGACGACTTCATTCATTACAGAACCTAGACTTATTTCAGTGCAAATTAATGAAATCATCAATTTCTAGATTTAGACTGGCCTGTCCTTTCAAAATCTGTAAATTACACTCCACTCATCTCTGAAATACCCATTATGAATGAGGGAACAGAAAATTCCATGTCTTTTCACTGAAAATGACAGCTCTGAGATACAAACAATGTATGGAATTGACAACATGACTTCTTACCTGGCACTTTCTTGTTTAATGTAATCTTCACATGGGATGGATCCGCAAAATGGCGCGAGTATGATGTTCCTTTTGTCCAACTGGGCACAGAAGTCTGACCAATCCTTGCATTCTACAGTGTGAAGGTCCAGTTCTTTTGTTGCTCTGAACAGAGGAAAGGTAAAGTAAAAGGCAATCTTGTCTTCCCTGTGCAAACCATGTATTTACACGAAAACTCCATTAATCTGACTTACAAAAGGAGCAAAATTATCGAATATTGTGGATTATCAGATGGTACCTACACTAATGTACTCACCCCCTTCTAGTGCCGTGGTCATGGAAGAGTAGAGCTATACCTCTACCCACCCTCTGGGCCACACCGGGCCTGTAAAGGGATCACTTTACTTTACTTTACTTTACTTTACTTTACCTTACCTACACTGATATAAATTCTAATGGGATACTTGGGGCTATACAACCAATTGGAGGAGTACTCCATTTGTATAGCTCCTCCGTCTGCTGGTTCAGGGTCATCAGAGTACTCTTCTGTGTTTTATGGAGTTTTCATAGCTGAAGAAGTAGATGGAGTAGAAGAGAATAGGTCAAGAAATACCAAAATGGTTGAAGTACTGATACTCTTGGAGGCCTTTCTTAATGTGTTTCTGAGATCTGCCTGTTTCATTGATGAAGCTTTTTTCTGGTATAAAGCAACACTTCTGATCTTGGGACCACTGCCCTCAATTGTCAGATTATCAGGATTTGCAAATTACTGGACATTCATATTGAATTACAGGAATTTTGCTATATATTGTGGAGTAAAGATATGGCTGCAGCAATTCATAGCCATGGAACTAGATGCAGATGAGTGGTGTCATGGCCCAGCCATTTTATCACAAGAGAAAGACCCGATGTCACTCACTGAAGGGGATGCTGTGGGGGTTCCACAGCTGTGCTGGATACTGTGCCCTGCCAGGAATCAAACCTAGTTCTTTGGTTGTCCAGTCCACAGCCTAGTCACTATATGAAATTTGTGCCAGTTCCTCAGCACAGTAAAAATCCATTCATAATTACATACAGTCAGCACTTTGCAACATATAGCACTGAAAAGTATGAAGAGTGGAATGGAAGTAGGGAGGCATGTATCTCATATAAGAATCAAAGGAATAAATTTTTAACTACTCCATATATATCTCTAGAATCAACGTTGACTGAATGAAGACACAGATTTACTGCATAAAGTAATGAGCTTGAAACTGTTTGTAATTCATAAAATATTAATTAGATCAAAAACTGTTTCAAACGGATTTTCTATAGACAAATCTCATATATTTTATGTATCAGTTCTTAAATTTCATCATTCTGCCAATGATCCATACTTCATTCCTTTATCATCAGTATTGTACATTCTCAACAAGGGATACTGTTAAGTAAAGTGTTTTCCCTCTCTGTTTTTAATACAAGTTCTATTGAAAGAACTGGAACATACCAAAATGAGATGCATTTTAATATTCTGTGGTGCAGACTACTACTACACGAAATTTAGTCAGAATCTGTCAAACATGATTTCAGGCTACCCCCTGCAATGTAAACAAGATCTTCACTCTTCTGGGATTCTATGCAGTGTAGATTGGTAGATTGTTACTGACATTTTGGGACAACCTACTGGTCCCATCTTCCAGGGTCAAGCAGTCTCTTATCCTTGAAGATGTGACTGATACTTTGTTCTTAAATACTGGTAACAAACTATCATCCTTGCTGTGTAAAGTCCCAGAAGAGGGAAAATCTCATCTGTCAAGTGGTCTCAGATATGATCTATGCTGCCAGACACACACATGACCTTCCCATTACACTTTCACTTATTTTCTGCACTCTGTGCAGTGGGGTCACTGAAATGAATATCTATGTGGTTTTGAAAATGGGTCAATATTCATCCACTCCATTCATTCATTCTGTTGTCTGACTTATGACAGAACTACAGCCTCTACCAAAGTGAGTTCTCCATAGAATGCAATAGTGCTTCTTTCAATTTCCAGTATCCTCTCTTCTCCTTAAGGCCATCCAGTAGCTGCTTATGTCTTCTTCCTCATCTTCCCATTATTTCTATCCTTCCCTCCATCTTTCTTTTAATGTGTTTTAGAAAGCATTTTCTATGCAGGATGTGACCAATCCAATTAGCCTCCCTGTTTTTTAATGTATGGAGATTATATTCCTCTCCTCCTTGACTCTATGTAATACTTCTTCATTTCTCACATTATTGGTCCAGCTGATCTTCTCTATCCTCTTCCAGCATCACATTTCAAAACTTTACATGCATTTCTGATCTATTTTCTGAAGCATCAAAGTTTCAGCACCATAAAAACTGTGCTCCAGATGTAGCAATTTACTAGTTTCTTCCTTAAATTTAAGTTTAATTTGTTGATGAAAAGAGTTTTCTTCTTGTTGAATGGTACTTTTGACATGGCAGTGGGTCAAGATATGAACATCATAAAAATAGTTCATCCCTTTGTATGGTGGAATAAATCATAAGTGTTACGAAGTAACTACATAGTCAGGAGCTGCTGGTTATTCAGATGACCACAAAAAATAACTTGCTATTATACAACCAAGATGCATACTCACTTCTCCAGCATGTTATGGTGGATGGTTTCCAGCAGGTGCAAAATGTCATTTACTGCTGTGTCTCGCTGCAATGTGAGCTTCTCTCCAGTGTCTCTTCGTATGGCCACCACTTGTTTCTGTTTCATGTCTTTTGGACCCAACTCTATTCGGATTGGTACACCCTGCGTAAAAAAAAAAAAAAAAAATTGTTGCACTTCTGAGTGGTAGAATGAAATGCTCCTGGCATATCATGTTTATCAGTTGGTGTGACAATTGAACATACTAAAACTTACAAGCTGGACTACACACAGAAGAAACTACAACGCATAATTCAAGGTTATCACAACATTCTGATAAACACTTAGGTTTTCTGGGATATGACACCACATTGACTGGTAGTAAGTTACAAACGTTGTGGATATGCTCAGTGCCTGCAACTTCTGGGTACTCAAAGAAGTCCATGAAGAGCAAAAATACATATACCTGAGCGACAGGTTAAAAACATGTAGTTTTGATTGCCTAAGAGCTGGTGCAAAACAACAGTGTATTTTCTTAGTCTATGCTATACTGAAATCTGAATAAAAATGAACTTCCCTTATTGGAAAATACATTATATCACATCCTCAGAATACAGAGTGAACACCAATGTAAAACCAGAGAACTACCCAGTGAAATAAGAGGGACACTGACAGCAGAATCATATTTGGTTTGGCTATCAAATTCCAGAGAAAGGCATTCCTTACAAAAATAAGTAAGAATATTAACTGGAATTATTTAGACAAAACCACTGTTGCTATACCAGAATGACCCAGAAGCAATGATTCCTAATGCAGGCTCGATAGGCTACAGGGCCAGTCGGTGCACTTTCTAAGAAAAGCTGCTCCCCCTGCTGGGAATCAAGGCATGATCCTCAGTTGTCCAGGTCAAAACCTAACTTCTGTCATGTCTGAGCCAGCCCGGTTTATCATCATCTTAAATGTGTTCCACTGTATTATGGAAAACATGGAATGCCGAAGTACATAAATGTTTCTTACCTTAAGTTCCCAATGGTTGAATTTCCACCCTGGAGAGTAGTTATCCCGGTAGTCACTCTTGACTCTGATCCCTGCAGCCTTCAGAGCTGCCTCAAATTCTGCACAGGATCCAATCAGAGCTTTCCGATCAGTATCCTTCATACTTGCTGTTATGCCGCATGGCACAATTATCACCTGAAAGTTTGAGCCTTATCATATTACAACTGAAGCACTTGGTCACAAATGAACCTATGACCAAACAGAAATCAGGATACCAAGATTAGAAGATGCCCAGTTGTAACCCTTCAGCAAATAGCTCCCCTCAGACTTTTTATGGTTCTTCCTGAGCCACTCTAGGCAAGTACTAGGATAATTTGTGTCATGACTACATTTATAGCCTTCCCAACTTTTCATAATTGCCATATTCAACACTGAGTTCACAAGGCAACAAAACTGTATACAGCAGTCACTGAGATACTGCCAGTTACTGATCCAGCCAAGAAATTCCCAACATTTTATAGAACCTTAATGTCTATTAACGTGCTAACAAAGAGTTTTGCGCCATCTGAATTCAGTCCACCACATCCGATCTCTTTAAGCTGCATCTTCCAATTTTTAAGCCTAGCTTTACAAAGTGGTTGCTTCCTTTCCTATTTTCAAACCAAAATTTTGTATTCACTTCTCATTACTGTGGTGTTCACCCAGCTTTGTCCCTGATTTGATCACCCTAATAATATGTGCACTGTAAAATTATGAACCTCCTTTATCTAGTTTTCTCTAAGTTCTGTTGTGTCCTCTCCCTGAGGTCCAAGTATTCTCCTTAGTTCCCCATTTTCAAACACCACCAATCTGTGTTTGTCTATTAAATTAACTTTTCCATGAACAGCACCTAACTAGTATTTTTTAACCCAATAATCATACCTGGAAGCATGCAACTCTTGGGGGCAACACCAGTCCTTTGTTGTCTGCATGTATCATTATCATCACACCTACAGGAGAAACAAAGTCACCATTGGCTACTGTACTTTTTATTCTGTGACGATCTACTGAGAGACTGAAAACATGACGAAGAGACCAGGTGAAATGGAATATGGAAAGGACATAATCAACCAGACACACAGGAAAGACTGCAGGAAGACAGAAGACAGCCTAAATCAAACTGTGAAATTAAGGAGTGGAAATAACTATGAATGATGAAGGGATGTTTCTTTACCTGCTGCCATACAGATTTGCATTAAACAACAGAAGAGACAATTTCAAGTACTGTCAACTGGTTGACAATGGAGATGTGATAACAGCAACTAAAACAGAAAGTTTCACTCTGAAACTAAAGACCAGGAAATGACAGAAGATGCATTATCATTTATAAGTACAGCATACAGATCCATAATTATTAGTTCAAAAAATGATACAAGTTTTGTTGCAAGTGGCAAAAAGTTTACAACTGAAGCATTTCCACAACAGTCTGATTTTCCTTCGGAGAGAATTTATCTATGGACTATGCTCACAGAATACTGTGAACAGTAAGTGGTCTGCCGAACACATGATCTTGATTGGGTGTGTTGTAGCAGGATGGGAATGGGGGGGAGAGGGGGGGTTACATTGTCCAGATTACTTTTCTAATAGTTCTTTGTTGTAATAAACTAGAATTATCACACTTCTTGGATATTAACCGTTACACAGAGAGTATATTTCTCTGGTCCCTGAGCACTGTAGCTGCTGTGAAGTATTACTGCATAGGAATAGTTCATCCATCAGGAATTTGCTATCTATTCTTCTGCAATTCAGTGCACATTATTTTACAGAAGAATCTTGAGGTGTCAAGCTCCTGCTTCTAAGCAGGCCTAGCACCATCTGAAAATGTCTCAACATATGACAGGGAAATTTTAGCAGTAAACACCGTCTTGTAATGTTCCCAGCAATTGATAATCACCAAGTTCTAAACTGGAGGTTTGGGAGGCCATAATCCGTAGGATGTCAACTGTTCACTGAAGACTCCTTCTAGTACAGTGACTGAGAAACAGTTGCATGGGCTGTAGCAGTGTCCTATGTGAAGTAACCACACATTTTCTTCTGTTAATTCCTTAAAGAATGATGTCAGAACTAATTTACAGTAATTTAATGGTCACAATTTAGTCTTTACTCTATAAACTCATGGGCCCTATAATTTTGTGTGCACTGACCGTATGCCAGACTTTAACATCATTAAAACAAACTTCTTGAATTACATGAAAAATTTCAAAACACCATTCTCCATTACTTTGGTTAATTACATTTTGACTCAATATAAACTAAGGCCAACTCAAGTTTCTGATCAAGAATCCTTATCCTGACTGCCTTGTCAAAGCCATGGAAAAAAACATGGAAGTAACACTGATTCATATTGAAAGTAATTTTTCCAGCTTATGGAAGAGCAGTTATGTAAGCTGGAGACTATTACATTAGTTTCCCTAAAAATAACTACATGCAATACATAAACATGCTGAATGCATTCTCTTTCTCTGAACCTGAGGCAGGTACAGTTTCTGACTGAGCTCTACAGCTCTGTTTCCCATATAAAGTTGAGTCCAAAATTTATGCCCAAGCGAAATGTCCCCCACCATTCAATGGATAGGGGGATGGGTGGATCTCATAGTCAGTGGTGGGCAAAAAAAATGGCAAGACTGTGGGTAACTAAATTTTGTCAAGTGACAAGTGTATTCCAAGAGCCCTGTTCGTAGTTTTGAAGTTTAAGTTATTCCCTCAAGGTCATTACCATAACAAATATTGTGTAGGAGGAAATTTATACACCTATGTAAATTCTTATTAAGTGTTACCAATGTTTATCTTATATTTCTGCACCCAGCAAGATACAGACAAAATTGCCTTGGAACATACCAATAGTTCGGGTTGTGAGTCCCCATGAATTTTGGTAAACATATTTTTTCTCCCGAGTTTCAGGGTCTTCATATACAATTTCAAACATTCTAGAGAAATTCTGCCCTAGATGGTGTGAGGTTGCTCCCTGGATGGCCCTCCCACTTGCTGCCACATAGGCTTCAACAGTAGTTGTGAAGTTTCCACCAGCAAATTTCTCTTTCTCTGTTTTGCGACCCTTAATCACTGGAATGGCCAACAGATCCGTGTAGATTCTGGCATACAAATCTGTGGAAAGACAGACACATGCATATTTGCATTTATTCATTTTACAGACACTAGTCCAGTGGATGTCCCATCGAAATCAGTTTGTGGTAGTGTGCGATTCCCCTTAGAAATATGAAAAAACGGGCACTGACTTTGTCTGTTACAGAAATGCATGAAAATAAAGTTCGTTCACTCACACTTACAGAAAGTATTTACATGATCACTATGTGGACTGGACTCATCCAGTTCATGATAATGAAATGTGAACATGACAATGAACCTTCAGGTTCTATAAAAATAGGGAGCTTTTTGATGAACTATCAATTACTTAAGGAATAATCAGAACTATGGAGTTAAAATGCACTTACAATGGAAGGTTCATAAAAGGAAAAGTGAATAATTTTGAACTAAAAACTACAACTTAATCCATGCCTATTGATAAGTATGACTCCTACAGTAAATGAAGATTGAACCAAACTGGTTTTTATAAAATTTCTGAATGGAAAGAAGAGGGCGGATGCCAAGATAAAATTAAGATCCATAATGTTCACTGCACAGTTTTAAATGAGGTGCATGCTCGAAATGAAATAGTCTTTGGAGTGACATCCATACCATTCTTAACAGCAGACCTGCAGGGACCAAAATTAAGTTCTCCATGCAATTTTTGGTCTAAACTATCAATTTCAGATTGCAGTGAATATGCTGAGTAGTGATGGAAACAAAACTTAAAGAGAAACACATTAATCTCTTTAATGTATTACACGAATTGGGGCCAATATTCATTGGATCTTTTTGTCACCAACATCCTGAGTTTCATTATATGCAATAAGCATAGTTCTGGTCATGTGCTTTCCCACTTGCAGTAATGACATATGAGTATAAACTTTACCCAAAATAACATAGACCTCCTCTTCCGCCTCCTCAAGTGTTGCGTGAGCTGTGTGTCCTTCCTGCCACAGGAACTCTCGTGTCCGCAGGAAGGGTTGAGGATGTTTGAATTCCCACCTCTACAATATGAGTCCAAACCAAACATCAGAAAGGGAATGAAAGCAGCTTTGGGCAACTAGGGTTCTACATTAACGCAGTTACATCCAAAATTACCCTCTAAAGACAAGATTATAAATGAAAAAGGAAATACAACATGGACATAACAAATGTCATGCCTTGATGAAATATTTACCACAACGTTATTCCACTGGTTGAGTTTGATGGGTAAGTCACGATAGGACTGGACCCACTTGGCGTATGCTGGATACATCACAGTTTCGCTGGTTGGACGAACAGCTATGGGCTCAGCAAGATCCGTGTCACCAGACTTGGTCACCCAAGCCACCTGAAACCCCAAAGTCACAATTGCAGGCCTGTCCTTTTCTTTCTCTGGTACTTGGGAGTTTTCCTTCTACTTAAAATTAAAACTGCAATATACACATGTGACATAAAATCAAACAAGTAAAAGCCAGGTACTTTTGTAACCAGAGAGCATAAAGACTGTATTCAGTGAATTAAAAGCTGAGCAAGTAAAAATATGTTATGTGGTCGGATCAACGGACTGGTGATACATAAATGCTGCGTTGTGTTAAAGTTACAAGAAAAAACAGGCACCAAGTGACTTCCACGTAACAGTGCAATTTCATGTAATAGTTCCATCACAGTAACACAGACAAAACTGTACATCAAATTTATACCTCAAAAGATCTACAAATTTTGTTCCTTTATTTTTCATAATAGTAAATGTCTGAAGACATGTACTTATGAACTACTGGTACAGCGCATCACTAACTTTCAGTCAACTCTAACAGCCTACTACTTGACACAACCTTCAGGAAAATTCAGCCCAATTTTGAGGCCTATGAAAAGTTTAATAAAATAAAAAACCTCACAGTGAAGAGTTCTTAGTCCTATGCCCAACAGACAATGTGCAGAAACACCTCTAATCAGCTTTCCCCGATAGCCGGTTCAAACATGTTCTCAGCTACCTTCCATATGTGAATGCCATCTTGACAACAACCTGGCAATACATCATACTGAACCTGTGGGTTATACTATCAGAGTATTATGAGCATGGTTTAGGTAATTAGCCGTTAGTGAATCAGTGCTATTCACCTCAGGTGAGAAGTCTGCAATATGTGTCTTTTCTTTCTCCAGCATTGTCCGTGAAACAAACAGTGGAAAATAGCAGTTCTCTACACCTAGTTTCTTGATCTCAGGATCCATAAAGTTCTTGATGGCTTCCCAAATGGCAAATGACCATGGTCTCAGAATGTAGCAGCCACTCACATCATAATATTCTATCAGTTCAGATTTAGTCAGCACCTGAAACAGTAAAATATTCTCCACCTTGATATAAAAGAAGCCAATCTTAGCTTCAAAACTGGGTGTTCATACATGAAAGTAATTGGAAAGGGTAATTAGAAGGGCATGTCTATATTAATGCCCAGAGTGACTTGATAAATTCTACCTACTTTTTTATATGGGTATGAAACTTAGTATCCCATTCTACATGAACACAGATGCAGAACATCCAGAACAACATGGTATGGAGAATGGAATTAGATGAGCATGTCAAGACAGAAGGCCACTTGGGATGACACAATACTAAAATGTATTTTACTGAAATACAATGTGAAGGGATTGAATGGAATGTCGTGATGAACGTACCCTTCAACAGACAGTGCTCAAATGCAGGATATTTCCTGGCCTGTTTTTCTTGATATTTTTAAACATCTGACCTTTATTATTTCAATTTAAAACTAGAAGCCTCAAACAAAAACTGCATTTTTATGAATAAAGCTATTCACTAGTGAATGAAGGTTTAAAACTGACTACATTACTATACATGACTGTGCTCCTTCAAAATAATGGGCATGGAATTGGATAATAAAAATATTTTTTCACTTCTTAAGACGTGACAACTCAGAACAGCTTTCTAACTGCATGGGGTATCAAAATGACCTGTACGGCCTTCCCCGCTGACCCTTGTGCTTGACTGGAAAGTCTATAAGTTTACTTTGCCTGGCATGACTAATGAGCAGGCCATCTGTTTCAAGGAACCACATTAATCTCACAGCAAACACTGGTCACTTCATTACTCCAAATTCTACTATAGGACTTGTCCTGCATAAGGAATAAAAAGATGGATAAGTAATTTGTACCATTTGTGACATGTAACTTTAAACTAGTGAGTGCTTTGAATTTTACGGTATCAAATGTGAGCTGTAATTTGGTATGAACAGGAGATGCTAGTTTTTGAAATCATTGAACTACCTCACAAAACAGGAATGTAAGAAAGATTTGTTCTGCTGTATCCCACAGCACATGACTGAATAACTCAGAAGAATCACTGCATAGATTAGATGGTGTCTACTTTAATTTAAAGACCAGGGTGTGGTGAGACAGGACAATGATGATTAAGGTTACGTACAGGAATTTTTATATCATCGCATTAACTGCCATTTTTTCAAGTTGTCTGTTTGTGATGGACAACTGAATATGATTCTAATACCTGTGAATACCAATCAGCTAGGTTTTCTTCCTTCTTTGCTTCCAGACCAAGACGAGTCTGTTTCTTCAAACCACTCTGGCTTTCATCCTTCTGAACCTACAGAAACACAGCACACATTAATTTTTCCTTTACGGCACCAAACAAAATATGCAAATCCACTGCAACAACTTACAGCTACCTCAGGCTGCTTCTTGGCTGGAGTTGTCCCTTCTTTCTTACTCGGAGTCTTGCCACCTTGTGTTGGGAAATCAGTACCAGTCAGCTTCCGGTACTGTGCTTTTAGATCCAATAGTTGCTTTACCCCTGCATCCACTGCATTCTGTAAAAAACAATTTATTATTTAGCTGACAAGTTTATAGGTCAGTGTTACGCAAAGGAGATGACCTGTAAAGATGTTAATGACAGAGGCACCAATAATACTGGAATTCCATTTCCACAGGATTTAGCTGTGACAGCTCATGGCCATCGTGATTACTGTGGTTAACAGCGTTACAGATCATCCAGTATTTCAGGCATCTCTATCTTTCTGCCTTGTCTACAGTCCTCTGACACATGCAATTTGTCCATCTTCCCTTCCCTGCTTGCTGGCAGTTTACCCACATGTCCACACTAAGTGTATCTTCATTGTGTTTAGAATCATGACAGTACACATTGGGTTGACTACTGGTAGCTAGTCAGCATATGCATTCATGTACCCAGAAGGTTTGTAGCACTCTAAATCCCCTACAGTTTTACATTGCAACTAATTAACAGATTTTATTGAGTGCTGTATCAGGTCAGTCCCAATCATTATTGGGTATACTGATTACGCTGCTTTGCTGATTTATAAATATTCCTTTCATTAACCTTCCCACAAGTAACATGTAGTGTCAAACCACACCCAGGATACACTAACAGTCTGAAAACCACACTTAGTACATATAGCTTACCAGAATAATTAAAAAATAATACCAAAAGCATGCTAACCTTGTCTGCTCCACTAGACTTCAACTGCCTCACTACGTTTCCTTGATCTGTAATTTTCAGAGTCAGATCAGCAATTTCATTATCTTGTGGTCTTCCTTTCTGATCTGTCATTGCCATGACAGGTTTCTGTTCATTTGGCACAGGCTTCCACTCTGTTCCTGTCACACTTTTGTACTCCCCTTTCAGAGCTAACAGTGTTTTCAATTCAGCATCTACAATTTCTTTTGCAGCCTGTTCAGATTTCAGTTTTCTAACTAAATTCCCTTGTTCAATTATCTTACAAGACAGCTGGTCTCCTGACATTTCTCCAGATGCAGTATTCACTGTGGTTGGTTGCAAACCCAAATGCCACTCTTCCCCAGTGACAGACTTAAATTCAGACTTCAAAGCAAGGAGCACTTTCACTTCAGAATCAATAACAGCCTTGGCTGCCTTTTCAGACTTCAGCTGTCGAACTTTATCACCTTGCTCAGATATTTTGGAAAGAAGTTTATCCCTGTCGTTCGGTTTAGAAGATTTCACTGGTATTGGTGCACTTGGTTCCCAGTCTGTTCCAGTTCCAGTTTTAAATTCAGCCTTCAATTCAAGGAGAGTTTTAACTTCTAAGTCAATTGTATCCTAAAACACGAAATACAGAAACTTATGTAACAAATGCTATATGTTTAGGACAAGAGAAAGGGCTATATGTAATGAGTTCTACCCATTTTTAAGACAACCCTAAAAGGAGTGGTTTAAAAGGGTATTTCCCCCAGAAACTAATTTTCACACAGCAACACAGTAATCTTCATGAACAATTTTCTACTGTCTCTAAATATCTGTCAAATTTTCTGCCCTGATACAGAATCTGTTATGTGCACAACATGACTTCATATTCCCAGACATTCATTAATATACACTCTTGTGCCCTCCGTTATTTAATAATCTGCCCTCACCCCTCCTTTTTTTTTTTGGGGTAGAAGTTACAGTTCACCAAAATTTTACACATTATATGTGCATACATAAGCTAACTTATCCACTTATTTTTGATGGTTCAACACACAAATACCAAGTACTGTTTAAGGTATTTTAATAATTTTCCCCACCATATAAAACTGAAATACATTTCCATATCTCACATGTTTAGGCTATTAATCAATCCTAAGGCACTATTTGGTTTACCTCGGAAGGTTTGACATGCGATCATAAAAATGTTAAAATATATCATTTATAAAATCAGTATTGTACTATTTACATCATTTAAGTTCCTTACTGTACAGCCCTTCTTATTATATCATGATGTTACTGCCATAAATATTTATTATTAAGATGTGTTAAGTTACCCAGTGAGATCAAAACAGTTTTCATTTTCTTTGGTGTCTATTATATTTTGGACATCATGTAATCCACTTCTAACTCGCATATTCACAGCTTCATTGCCTTCCCATCAAAGCCCTGAGCTCAAAATGTTAACTGACAGGCAAAGGGTAAAAGAATTTGTTCAAATGAGATGTCACGAAGTTCTGTTAGTCACCTTAGATGCTTTCTGTGCCTTAAGTTCTTGTACCCTGTCACCTTGCTGGGTTATTAGGGCATTAAGTGTTTCAGCAGAGCGAGCAGATACGGATGTTGATGGAACAGGCGCTCCTGGCTTCCAGTCGATGCCCGTTGCACCTTTGAAGTCAGACTTCAACGTCAATAGCTTTTTGACTTCGGTATCAATTACATCCTGAAACAAATTACACACATGCCTGAAATTTCTTGGTCCTCTAAGTTGACTAAATAACTGTCCTGCCAGTCTTTCAAAGGTGTCATTTTAACACCAAGAATACTTTGTGTTCTCAGAAAGTATCACATCACAAACATGTTTTCTATCATGCATTTAGAGCTGAAATGTTTCCAGTATTGAAAACATAACCTCCATATATACAGGGTCTACCTGTGTATAAAACTGCATATGATAGAAATATTTCAATATCCAACAACAAAACAAAACAACACTAAATTCTAACATGATTAGATACACACCCACTTCAGCCCAGTTACCTCTGTACAGTAATTCTTTAAGCTGTTTATAGGTTTTCACTTTCTGTGACAGGTCAGAAAAGTATAAATTTATTATTAATGTTTAGCAGAACAAGTGCAAACTACATCACAAATTAACATCCTCTCCTCAACTACAGACTGTGTTCACACATAGGCACGCAAAATGAAGGGACGTTTTAAAAGAGAGATGAGTTGGAACGAAATTTGTTGCCAACCTCATCACTAATAAACTACACACTGTTAACTTCATCACAAATACAAATTCCACTATTGCCTGCTTTGTTAAAAATAAGCCACACATTCCACATTTTGCTTATTCTTTTTAAAAAGGTGCATGGGGTATTTGAGGATATATAGTGCCAGATATGGTTCACTATTTTATATCCAGAGTCTGTTGTCAAGTCTATTTACATACCACTTTTGTGGTCAGAGACTAAGTGGCATCCTTACTTACTCCATGGTGCAGAGTCCTTCCTGAGAATGTAACTGGTTTGCAGCTAGTCAAGAAATTCCCTGCATTTTATGGAACCCGAATGTTCATTACCACGCTCACAAGCCTCCGCCACCCGTCCCTATCCTAGGCCAGCCCAATCCAGTCCATATACCCACATCCCACCTCCTGGAAATCCATCCTAATATTATCCACCCATCTACACCTAGGTCTTCCCAGTGGTCTCTTTCCTTCCAGTTTCCCCACCAAGACCCTATACACCCCCTCTCCTCACCCATACGCGCCACATGCCAAGCCCATCTCATGTATACACCCCCTCTCCTCACCCATACGCGCCACATGCCAAGCCCATCTCATTCTTCTAGATGTTATCACCCGCACAATATTGGGTGAGGAGTACCCTATATACCTAAATTCTGATACCTGTTCAATAATTTTATATTATTTTTTTTTTAATCCTAGAATATGTCACACAAATGATGACAATGATTTTAAGCCTCCTATTATCATTCTATGAATTTATGTAAATTCAATTCTGTAATTCAGTACCTTGGATGCCTTTTCACTCTTCAGTTTCCTGACCACATCACCTTGCTGCACAATCAGTTCATTCAGTCTGCTTGCATCAGATGGAACGGAGCAAACCTCTTCCTGAGGAGACTTCTCTGCTGATTTTCCTTTTGCTGATTGACCTCTCTGATGGAGAGATAATGCCATTTATCAGTCAGGAATTTATAAATGTATTATCAGTGTCAGAAAGAAGTATTAGTAACAGTGAACAGTATTATGCCATCAAGACCAAGTGCTGCCAATACTAAAGATTCAGGTAAGTAGGTGAGTGTGTCTTTATCAACTGCTACGATCACAGAGTAGTAAATAAAGTACAGTAATAAATTTTGAATGCTAATGTGCAAGGGAAAAGAAGCTCAGCTCAGGACAACCTATTGGTTCCAACCTCTGTTCCTGTTCTTATAATAAAACCAACGAGATGCATTAATTTATCAAATTTATTTTTGGAATAGAACTCTACATGTTTCGGACAGGTTTTCTGTCCATCATCAGGGGTCTAGTACTGTATACACAGCAATAGGTACATGCCACTTAGTACTACACTCCTGATGATGGGTGGAAAACCTGTCCGAAAAATGTAGAGTTCCATTCCAAAAATAAATTTCAGAAATTAGTGCATCTTGTTGGTTTTATTATAAGACTATACATGATGCACTGTCCTCTGAATGTCAAATTCTGGTCCTGAAATGTCAGTAAGGAATTACCACTACTCGCTGTGTAATAACCCGGGAGAACGCAGGTCTCAGGAGTTCCACAATTTGAACTATTCAGTAATTTATACTTTGGTAAGCAAATCAAGCCCATGAGCCCCCATCTGCCTCCCCTGGTGGCAGATGGGGGAAAGCTCACCAGATGTGGTGGTACCGGGGAAATAAAATACCCATGTCAGACCAAAACTAGCACTGCTGCCTTGCAGTCTGATACTGGCATATCAAGCACTGGAGGAAGAAAACCTTGATCAAAAATCACCTGATCCTCCAGGTTGGGGGTTGATGCAGCAGGCCAGACCCCTGCTCATCGGAAAAAGAAAATTGCTAAAAAGCTCACTGGAAATACTCTGGGTAGATGCAACCTACAACGACATAAGCTATGTAAGAGGATTATATGATTAGGCACGCTGAATGTACAAGGAATAAGAAATAAGACAGGAGGAATTATAAAGGGTTTGGAAGAAAAAAGGAAATGGAGTAGAAATACTAGGACCTTACTGACACTTTTATAGTGGAGTTTCAAAAGAAAAAATAGAAAAGTGAGGAGTATCTATTTTAGTTAAAAAGAGATATAAGATATACATTATGACTTGGGAGGCAATAAATGGAAATATGATAAGGTTACATATGAATTTATTTGGGAAGAAGTTATGCATTTTAGGAATTTATGCAATAAGTGATGATGAAAATGCTTAAGTAAAAGATTTTTTTTGGGAAATTAAAGTAAGTAATATTTAAAATAGGAAACTCCAGGGAAATTTTAATTGCAGGAGATTTTAACAGTAGAAGAGGGAAAAAAATTAATAACCTGGTTGTGGGTCCATTTGGAGTAGTAGTAATAAACGATAATGATGATAAATTGATAGATATATGTGAACAAAGTTCATTAAAAATTTTGAATGGATATTTTAAACACAAGAGGATACATCAGTACACATGGCACCAGGATACACATGAACTAAGATTTATAATAGATTACATTATTGCCAGACAAAATTCAGGTTTAAAATTTCAAGATATAAAAGTATTTAGAGGAATGACTGTTGGAAGTGACCATTACTTAGTGAAGGCAATAATTTTGTTTTCATATGGGAAAAACAATGTAAATGAATCAAGAGAAAACATAACAGAGTGTGCATTAGAATTATTACAATTACCATTATATAATATAGATAGTTTAAGGGATGAAAGTACAAGTTTTTTATATAGGAAGAGATTAGATAAGAAACTTGGAGAGAATAATCTTGAAAGTAAAGAAGAATGTTACCAACATCTTGTTAAATGCATTCACCAAGCAGCATAAGAAGAATTAAATACAGAAAATTTTGAGAAGTAAAACTAAGCCATTTCATTACTGGACTGAAGAAATTGGACAATTGGTAAAAGAAAAAAAAGGAAAATATTTGAAATGAATTAGCTCCAAAGACCCACAGGACAGGATAGAGCTTACAAGGATGCAAGGAATAATTAGAAAAATGATAAAAGAAGAGAAAAATAAAAGCTGGGAAAAGACATGTTCTACAGTAGAAAGCTACTTGGGTGGTAAATGAAACACAGAAGCATGGAGAATAATGAAGAACTTAAGGAAAAATGAAAATGGAGGACAATGTTTTAACCCCATACCTATTGGCAAATGGGAAACATATTTTAAAGGACTTTTAATAGGGAATGCTATTTGAGAGAACAAGAGACTGAATTACAAGGTATGAATGAGATAGGAATGGATAAAATTAATTTAGATATAGAAATAGTTAAAATGAGAGTTAAGTCCTTAAAAAGTAATACATCATGTGGAGTTGGAGGAGTATCTAAAATCAGGAACTGAGAAGTTACATGAGCTATTAAGACATTTTTTAATGCTGCTTAAATGGTGATGAAATTCCCAATGATTGGAAAATAGGACATATTTTCAGCTATTTATAAAAAAGGAAAGAAGGATGAATATGAAAACTATAGAGGAATTACAGTATTGAATATTTTTAGTCGATTACATGGAAAAACTATAAAACATTCTTTGGAACAGGAATTCTCCCAGATAGAAACAGAAGAACAAGCAGGATTTAGCGTGGGTCGATCCACAATTGACCATATATTTTGTTTAAAGCAACTGATAGAGAATATATGGCTGTTAATCAACCACTACATTTACTATTTGTAGATTTAGGGAAAGCATATGACAGTGTGCCTCTGAAAAACTAATGGAAAGCATTAGAACACTACAATATTAGTAATAGTATTATTAGGGCAATAAAGAGATTGCATGAAAACTCTTTTTCCAAAATTAAAATAGGGAAACAACTTTCTTCAGGATTTTATATAACAAAAGGACTACGACAAGGATGTAGTTTATCGCCCACTTTATTTAAAATATATATTCAGAAGGCTTTAGAAAATTGGCAGAAATGTGCAAAGATGGGATTGGAGATTTAGGATACGACAATATATTCAATGCTATTTGCAGATGACCAATTACTAATTGTACAAGATTACAAGGATTTAGAATACATGACAAGGAAACTAATAGATGAGTAGGAGTTGTGGGGCTTGAAACTAAATGTTAAAAAAACTAAATATATGGCCATAGGAGACAGATCAAGAGATTTACAACTAGAAGACAGGAAGGGGATAATAAGTCATGTAAATAAATATACTTATTTGGGGGTAAGAATAACCGTATGGAAATCATGAGCCAGAAATTAACGGTAGAATTAACAGAGGACGAGCAGCTATAACAAAGCTAAACAGCATTTTGTGGGACCGTGATGTGACCCCCAAAACAAAGACTCACATTTATCATACAGTAGTTTAAAGTACAATTACATATGCAGCAGAAACATGGCGTTTAAAAGCAAAAACGGTAGCAAAACTCAATTCCACAGAAATGGACTTTTGGTGATGCTCAGCTTGAATTTCCAGGAAGGACAAAATTAGGAATACTATTATTAAACAAAGAATGAATGTAGTAAGATCCCTTTTAGATGATATTAATACCAAACAACTTCAGTGGTATGGACATGTTCAAAGAATGGAAGAGGAGAGATTGCCAAAAGAAGTTATGAAATGGCATCCACCAGGAAGGAGAAAAAAACAAGGTAGACCTAAACTTACCTGGGCAGAAGGGATTAGAGGACTGATGGGAGAAAAGGGATTAATGGAAGAAGAATGGAACGACAGAAGCAAGTGGAGGAAGAAGATAATATAATTGTTAAATGGGCACAGGAAGATGTGGAAACATTGTATAGCCTGCTGTGTGTGTGTGTATACACACACACACACACACACACATACATAAGCAAATTAAGGATGAGATGAGTAAAACAACATTAATGCAACACATGAGAAGTATACAAAATGTTGGTCAGAAAATCACAGGGCAAAAGACCACATGGAAGATCCAGACTCAGAAGGAAGTGGAAATTAATCTTAAGGAAAAGGGGTATGAAGGTATTAACCCTTTAACTGCTAACGTGGAGAATATGGTGAGTTCCGAATAATGCTAGCAAAGGACAGATGGGATTTAACTTGGCTTTTAAAGGGTTAATCAGATTCATCTGTTCAGGATAGGAGCCAGTAGCTGACTCCTGTGACAAGGTAATGACCCTTATGGTTCCATAAACAAGGTGGACTTTCTCAACTAGTAAGGAATGAACAGTCACATAAAAGGAGCCTGCCCTGTGTTAGCTGCTGTAAATGTTGGATGAAATGGTATGGTCTCGTTTGAAAGCGGTGCCTTAATACTCGTATATGGATACTGGAACTGCTGAAAACCCACACAGGAATCAGTCAGCATATGTGGTCTATGGCAGGGACTTGTACCAAGCACCTTACACCTCGAAGAAGATACACAACCACTGTTTCAACCAATTCGCCATTTATTAACTACCATAAATGAATAACCGTAAACAATAATCTGAAGTAATTCCCTAACGTTATGCAGCATTCTCTTATTGTCCAAATACACTCACGGAGCAATACGACCGAATAATTTTCGTGACAAAGGAGCAAAATATTTGTCAAGGCAGCTAAACACGATCCGTTCTGACAGAGTGTGCACTTGGACTTTTGTGAGACCGCTCAAAATTCAAAGAATGCCGAAGAATGACAAGCGCTTACGTTTACACAAGTTTATAATTCTATTCTGCCGTCGAACATTCTATTCAGCACATCGCCATGTACTTGGAACGTCTGCTACTGAATAACGTAATCACCAACACATACCGAAAAACAATTTCGTATTATTTTTTTCTTTTCAAATCCTATCGTAAAGCGCCAATACCATGTGGGTTCACATGACGCACGCTTCAATTACAACTGTACTCTTCAGTACATATACCACTGCAGAAGGTGTACGCCACATCAATGTGATTACCTCCCTTTACACCCCGCTGAAGACAGTGACCAGCCAGTTCGGTGTTTAACTTCGACACACACATGAAACAATAGACCACATTCACGAACCGATGCACAAATCATACCACTCGACATACGGAACGGCCATTGCACTGCTAGACAACGTGGTACCGTACGACTCTCTTTCGTAATGGGACACGAGTACAGTCGCACATAAATGCAAGTGACTTTCACTGATCCACGTGGCAATAGCATTCTGAGCTCCGGTAATGTTGTCCCCTTGTTTGCATTTATTCAATGACGCTGTCAGCAGTCGTATGTCGTGAATTGTGAACTTGAAATGCTGTAGGGAGTGGTCACGGGATAATTTTGAACTACATCCCGCCATATGCCTGCGGGACGGAGTAAAACAGAAAAAGTCTGCAACGAAATCGGCGTTCGGGCCGAGATTCGAAAAGGGCACCTACCGAATACAAACTGGAGGCAATTTGCTCGGTTTGAACCTGTGCCTAAGCACCAACCGTTGAAAGCGTATAGAGGGCATGGAGGTAACGCTCAACGAATTCTGCAACTCACAAAATATGGTGGGGTGGGGTTGCTTCACGCTCCAGCCGCCCTACAACCGGAGAAGGATACAGTGACACAAATTAAATGGGATGTTCGGTGGTTGTCTTCAGAGCCAACATACATGTGATGACATGGAAAATTGTTCCTGCATGGAGTGTGCACTGTTTCTTATAATGTTTTGCATTTGGCTTGTTGGATGTGTAGTTTCCTGGTGTGTTTCTATTTGCATGCATACTTTCTCATGTATCTCATCCAACAAGCCAAATGGAACACAGTATGTGCAAAAAATTTTAATGAACATTTTATAATAAAAAAAAAACAATGCATCAGGTGTTATAGTTGACGTACCGCATTGCTAACCTCTAAAGTTGCATTTTATATATTTATTCAACAAATGTAGGTACCAAATATTTTAAACATGGTATATACTCTCCGTTTTTTTTTCCTCTTCAAAATGCAGTTTGTTTCATAATTCTAATGTATTTTGTTCCTGTATTATTCACATTTTATATACAGGGTGTCCTAAAATTAAAAAAATAATTCCGTCGCCAAAAGGTTAATAACCATAAGATACATCACAATAAAGTAAATAATACTCCAATGTTAAGACAATTGTAAAATTTATGGTACCTCAAATTTGAATATATTTCTAATGTATTTAGCCAGTTTTTAAATCTCATACACTAATGTTTGAAGATGGCCAATTACACCAAAACATGTAGCATTGTTGAATACAATAAACTGTTGTCTTTGATGGTACACACAAATTACCGCTGATTTATTATAAATGCAAAGGATGAATTCCTTCAAAATAAATTCACTTCAGTATGTATTCATGGTATGAGACTTCATGTGGGAAGAGCAGAAGTTGCATCCTCATACAGAATCATGCCTGCCCATCATACACCATGTGGTCATAAGAGGGGCAGTACAGGTACGGCTCCACGTATTCTTAACTTTGGCACTAGACAGAGTGGTCAACTTCCTGCCCTGGCCCTTACCACAGAAGAAAGAGCCCCTGCTTCCCACTGAATGAGAGGCTGGGTGAGGGCCAGAGTTGCCTTGATATTTTGGACAAGAGAAAGATCTTTCACACCTGCTGCAAATCAAACCCTAGATCATTCAGCCTGTAGCCTAGTCAATATACTGACTACCTTTTCCAGCTCTTAGGATACACCAGTGCAGGTGCTATTCCCCATGTTTGCCTACGTCTCCCAACAAGTGTTCAACTAGCTTGAGGTTGTATAACACAATAACACTGTATGCACAGTACCTGAAGCTAGCTCCATGTTTGTGTACTGCTTAATGCACCCTTCTTGTTGTTAAATGAAAAATATTTGGTGAACAATACAAATTATGAATTTCACCATAATTCAGTTGAGTGTTACTTCCTCCACCTCAGGTGCAAATATTCTCCTCAAAACTCCGCTGAAATGCCTCAAATATACGATCTGTCCTCACAGAGAGTAACAATAACTTCTGATGAATGGCTCAAACTCTTTCTCCCAGCACGGTTTATTTTATGATACTCTATTAGCAGCATAACAGGATGTTGAATGGTATGATGACTACAAAATATGATGTGAAATTTATTAATTAATAATAATGTTTCAATAAGCATGACCAGTGCTTTGGACATGTCTTATCATCATTGGAGTTTTTAATACCATAAACAAGATAAGAATCAAGGGAAAAATCAGAACACCTCATCAATAGCTGATATTACAATAATGGATGAAACCTGTTAAAAAGGCCTCTACATAACAATCCTGAAAGCTTTTTCAAAACTCGAAGGTCAATGTTATATTTCCTTACAAAACTCTGTAGTAAAATTTCTTGGTATATTTATGTACCACAAATTCAGCATGCATTTAAGCACATGTATAGAAGCTCTTCACAAACTGAAAATACAGCAAAGTGAGGCATGCTATCAGCTGTTCTCTAAAACTTAAATGTCAATTACCAGTAGACTGATGTAGAGGGAAAACAGTTCAGCTCTCAGAAGTCAGAATCTGTGGGGTTTTGTGAAAGAAAACAAGAGCAGCAGAATTTAGACCATAAGGTACAGACTATACTTGATCTTATGAGGAACAGGTTTGGGTTTTCATAAAAGGTGATATGAACAATTCAATTAATGTATAATGCAACTAAATTAAATATACTTAATTTTAAAACACCTTTTAGGGCCTGTAATCTTATGCTTCCCTGCTTAAGTTCTTTTGTTTTTCAAAAATTTTACAAGGGTTTCACCGCATTCAATGACACTTTCCCAACTATAAAGACTGTAGAATGTATGCTTAATCTTGTCTTCACATGACAGCTGTCATGGGAGTTTTATCATATACAAGGGCTACTTCTGCTGGGAGTTTCTAGTCCACATTTTCCCTGCAGTTATACTTACCTCATATTAAGAAGAGTCCTAAAGTGTCAACCTCCAGCTTCTAATCAGTCCCTGCACTTTCTGAAAACATTTCTTCAAACACAAAAGAGTGCTTGTCGTGAAACATTGGGAATTTCTCTCCTGTTAATTCCATAAATGTGTCAAGAATAATTTAACCTAACAGCTGGAATCTGCTCCTTCACAAAACATGGGCGCCATAATTTTGTGCCCACTTCCTACATGTGAAGGTGATGTAATGGAAACTTCTTAAACTGCACACGGGTTTTTTAACAAGATCATCAGCCATTTTCACTGCTTACATTCCTACTTAATGTAAACCATGCATTAACGATGAAAAATACAAGGTTTCTCATCGTTTTGGCCTGGCACTGAATTTGCGATTCAATAATTTCTTATTATTCTGTAAACTTTTTTTTAAACAGTGCTAATGGAACAGGATATTCTTTACAAAACTTGTGGTGACATTTTTCCCATGACATATACAGACTTCAGAAAAGTACTTCAAATAAACATCCTTTGCTTAACAGAAAACACAGGGTTTTCATTAAAAAAATGGTATGCAGGACTGAAGGTGTCCAGTGAAGAAAACCTAGTTTGGGCAAAAGAACAAAATGTTTTATTTTATTAGAAAAACACAAGAATTTCACATGGACTATATGACCACAAGACACACTGCGCTTTCATATTGTCTGTAAACATTATCAACAGCGTGCAATGGCACCAATGACATGACAGACAGACAGACAGACACTGAGACATTGTGACCTTGAGCAAGCATCAGGTGGGGGACACCTGGTGTGTGAAAAAACAATTTGAGGGATGGAATCCAGTGTTTCTACTTTCACTGCTTTATACCGAACAAGTCCTACATTACTAACATTCATCATCCTACCATTCTTTTATGAAAACTCTTATTTTCCTAAGACAATGACCTACTATACAGGGTGTCCCAGGAGGAAAGGACCTAACTTTGGGAGAGTGTTCCTTAGGTCAAACTATAACGATATAACCCAAAACACCTATATCCAAAGTTCAATGGTTACAGAGATATTGGCCAGA
>Ga0136643_10002114_pt1 | contig 25363 bp, 17 predicted proteins | sample TergutLab28metaG_FD_96883 | JGI IMG/M metagenome (GOLD analysis project Ga0136643, IMG submission 96883) | Labiotermes labralis P1 segment gut microbial communities from Petit-Saut dam, French Guiana - Lab288 P1 (version 3) (version 3) | ecosystem: Host-associated > Arthropoda: Insects >... | reverse complement strand
TTTTTGATCATGTTTTTTTTTTTTTTATATTAAAATTTTTATTCCCCCCCCCCCCCACATAAGGTTACAAATGAAACCTGTTGGGTATAGAATCGGTCAACATACATGCAGTTACAGTATAACCCAACAGACACCATATAGAATCAATGGCACAATCAATAATGTAACATTTATAAACAACTGTATGTGTTGTCATCTCTACGAAAACAAAGTGGGAAAAAAAACCAAAACTGGCAATGCCATTCAAACTATTACAAGGTAAATGTATAGACTGATAGGTTTACATCTCTAAAAATCTGAAAAATTGAAAAACCAGTGTGTTCATAATTATTTACTACCAAACTATAAAACTGCATTAGGGAAGACAATCTATTTGAATTAGGTATAAATGGATGATAAAATAGATTATGTAATGTAATGTGATCTATCACAGAGCTGTGTGTTTTGAGCATAAATGTATTTTCTGTGCTTTATCTTTCTGTAAAGAATGTTGACATTATTCAGTCTGAAGGCAAGGTGAGGGGATTTTTGTTTAGTTTTCAAGTGTAAAACAAGCCTATAAACTAATAACTAACTAACTAACTAACTTCATGGAGCAGAGTCCTACTTGACAAGCTTACTGGTTCTCAGCTAGTTAAGAAATTTCCTGCATTTTATGGAACCTGAAGGTTTATTACCGCATTCACAAGAGCCCGCCACCTGCTCCTATTCTGAGCCAGATGATTCCAGCTCATGGCCCCCCCCCCCCAATCCCACTTCCTGAAGATCCTTTTTAATATTATCGTCTCATCTAATGCTTGGGCCCACCAAAACCCTGTATGCACCTCTCCTCTCTCCCATACATGCTGCTTGCCCCGAACATCTCATTATTCTTGATTTGATCTTCCAAATAATATTTGGTGACAAATACAGATCATTAAGCTTCTCATTGTATAGTTTTAACCAGTCCCCTGTTCCCTTGTCTCTCAGGCCCAAATATTCTCTCCAGCACCTTATTCTGAAATGCCCTCAGCCTGCTTTCCTCCCTCATTTTGAGTGACCAAGTTTCACACCCATACAAAACAACATAGTTCTGTATATCTTAATGCTTATATATTTGGGTATCAAACTGGAAGACAAAAGATTTTGCACCAAATGATAGCAAGCATTCCCGGACTTCAGTCTGTTCTTAATTATTTCCTGAATAGAATTTTGATTTGTTAGGGTTGTTCCCAAATATTTTAACTGTTCCACTCTTTCAGATGAATTATCAGTCTTTATAATGTGATTTTGTCCTGCATTCTTGTATCAAGACATGATATGATCATGCACTTAGTTTTCTGAGCATTTACTTAGACTGGGCTCCTTACTAGCATCTACTAAAGCATCTTTGTTTTTCTTTATATTACGTACGCTTCTGCCGAGTATGTTAACATCATCAGCATAAAGTAGAAACTTATATGTAACATTTTATTTCAAGCTGTCCTGGATTTCCTGAATCCACCTAATGGTATACTCTAAAGCAAAGTTGAGATGAAATGACGATAAGGCATCTCCTTGTTTCAAACTGTTCTTAATAGAAAACATGTCAGACAAATGTTTGCCTACCTGGACTCTGCTATAGGTTTCATGTAGGCACATTTTTATTAGCCTTATTAGTTGCATGGTGGTACCAACTCATTGAGAATATTATACAAGATATATCAAGATACAACTAGATTTTTTGATGTAGCAAAATGTACTAATCCAGCACCATTGTCTTTACTATCCTGATGTAGACTCTCATTACTAATTGTCAGTTTGAAAATATCCTCTCTCCCGAGTTTTGCATTAAAATCTCCAACCAGAATTTTCGTATGGTACTGAGGAAAATGCTCTAAAACCTGCTGTAATTCCTCAAAAAAAACTGTTTTGAATTATCACTTTTCTCTTTAGTTGGTAATTGTGCATTCGGAACAATGATATTACATCAGCAACCTCTCAGGGCTATATATGACATCCTGTTACTAACAACCTCTACTCTCTTAACTGCTGATACAATTCTGTAGTGTACAAAAGTCCTGTTCGCCATCAATTTTCGTTTTCTTGTCCATAGGAACAGTATAATCGCCTGCTGTTACAGTGCCCCCTGTTTACCCACTAAATCTAATCTGTTCCTTCCCAATCTCACATCCCCTTTCCATTGCTTTGGTTGTACCAAAGGTTCAGTCCAAGCCTTGAGGGAATTGTGAATGTTTTGTAACATGACAGTTTTTTACGATGAGTTGTTAGGGCCTTGCCCATCCCCCAAGCTTGATGACCACCCCTTGTCGGCTGCCTGCGACTTATTTTGAGTACATTATGTGCTTTCAGCAGACAAGGACTTATTTACATGGGTCAGTTTGAATGTTTGAGGAGTTCTGGCAGTCTGAGTGTCAGATCTAGGTGTATGAGAACTAGGAATTTTTAATGCAAAATTCAGATTAACTTCATTGTGAAACTGAAACAAGTGCCTTCTAATAATGAAAAATACGATAATCCCACAGTTTATGAGTTTTGGCATATATGAGATGCACAGTTTAATATTTGGGTTTAAATTTGCAAGCCAGTTTTCACTTTGAGCACATTCCTGTCACAAACTGAGTGTTGTTCCCAGCACCTCTTCTCAGCCGTCAGTTTCTGTATCTTTTCAGAAAGCACAGAGTACCACATCCTTAAGTGATCTGTGTAGAAGCATCACACTATCTATCATTGTTCTTATAGCTTTGTTGTGAAGATGGATGTTCTGAGCATTTGATATTTTGCATCTGTTAAATCTTAATGAATTTCTGTGTATCATTCTTGTACCTAATTACAGTGATACCTCTGCTAACGAATTTTTTGGCTGATGAAGATTTTTTCGCTGTTTTTCGGACTCGGCTAACGAATGTTTTAATGGATGCGCGCGCTAACATAAAGCAGCAAACATGAATGGTCAGGTCATTCCAGGAGCTTATCTTTTCCATCTGTATGTGTGTTTTGGCTAACAAATGTGATTTAATGACATAACTGTTGTTTGTGCGTAGATTCATGACGAAATTAATTAAATGTAATACATGACCGTTTATGTTTTCTTCATATTTAGGTACCGTTCTGTGTTGTATTATGGTGAACTTTTCATGTTTGGGGAGACATTTTTTGTCCTCTGGAACCGGTTAAAATTTATAATGTGTGATGAGGTATTGGGAAATTAATTTTCATTACAAATTTTCACCTTAACAAGCAGTTCTGAAAGAGCAAATTAAGCTGCTCACCTGGTGGATTACTGTGTTAACAAAAACTGTTCATACTATCCGTCTGTAACTTTAATACACAGGAAGTGCCATTTCTTGGAGAATGTTCCTTTGTTAACTCAAAGACTCATGTATGTGCAGCATGATTGGCCCTTCTCCCCATTCCCTCCCAAATTTTAGTGACAGGTGTTGTATCGTAATCACAACTGACCCAGTCATTTTATTGGCTGGCATGGTCCCTAGGTTATCATCTTTGGAGAAATTTTCATAGACTGTAGACTTTGAACGAAACAACCAACAACAGAAATGCATATCTTCAAAGAATTTTGGTTGCAGCAGATGGCATTTAGAACAGTTGCTTTTTGAGGGCATAACCATTTCAGTATTGTGCCATATGCTTAAGTTAGCATCAAGGAGCAGGTGGAGGTGTAATTAACTGTTTTAGTATTAATGCATAGTGCTGAATTATTCATTGAAGTCACAGAGGGACACTTTGAATAGTTTTTGTGGCATGTTTCATTACCATGTAATGCCACTTTTAGTTGTATATTGGGGTGGTCAAGTTCTTTATTAAAAGTTCCTTGTTTCTGGTCACATCTCTCTTAGTTTCAAACTGCCATATTTCCTTCAACTTTCCAAATAGAATCCATATTAATTGGACTTCTTTTGTGTAAAATCTATCATTGGGCCCACAGAGTTGGCATATACCTCCTAAATCATAATGTGCTGAAGAATTCTGAGTATGTTTATTCTTGAATGTACTGCACAGTAGGTTTGTTTGAGAGATGTTTGGCAAAGAAAAGTGTGAAATATATTTAGGCAAATACTGCATCTCAGTACTGCCTACAGGATTATTCTGTTTGGCAGTTCAAGAATGTTCTGTGAGAGTGCCACGTTTTTATGTTCATACTAATTGATATTGACAGTAAAATGTGCCTGTAAATAGTTCCTCTTTATTGACAATCAGTCATTGAATTTGTCCTTTGGTTGTGTTAGTGCTATAAGTATTGCATTGTGATGCTTGCTGCAGTTTGCCACTGTCATACGAGAAGGTGAAAAGTTGACACTGCGTGCTGAAGACATTGTACTGGGTGATGTAGTGGAAGTGAAGTTTGGTGACCGTATCCCAGCAGATATTCGAATAATTGAGTCACGGGGCTTCAAGGTGGACAATTCGTCACTCACTGGCGAATCTGAACCACAGAGTCGAGGCGCTGAGTTTACCCATGAGAATCCACTTGAAACCAAGAACCTGGCTTTCTTCTCTACCAACGCGGTGGAAGGTTTGTATATTGTCTTATGTGTGTGTTATAGGTATTCACTTTCTAGTAATAAGAAGGAGAATAGAAATGTAGATAATGTGGAGATAAAGAGAAAGTTCTCTCAATACACAAGGTCAGTTACATGCAGATAATATACCAACTTTCAGTGTATGGTCTTGATTTTGTGAAGATGTTATGTAAGTGCAATTCTGTGAGGGAGATCAATCAATACCATGTATTGAAACTGTGCATGAATATTATCTGCATAAATAATCATATATATTAAGAGCAACTTGCTTACATACACCAGATTACCATACGTGGTTCCCATAGTGGAATCTCTATAAATGAAGGGCACCACATGCCTAATGCTTCATGTCAGTGTGTCTTTTGGAATGCAGATTGCACACTGTACCATCTAACGATTTGTGATGGAACACAACCGCTGGACTCAGTATTGATGTGTGGTAAAACTGTCAATGGATGGAACACATTGTTACTGTAGTGATACACATTACACTTAATTTTAGATTTTATAAAGATACAATCAGTTGCATGTTGGACAGTGTATGTATGAAAATCATGCACACAAGTAAATAATGACAGGTAAAGAAAGACAGGACAGCATCAAATTAATAAATGTTTATTTGTAAGTAAAGTTAATTATTGAATGTGGTATGTTTCTCAATGTTTGATGTGACAAGCTTGTAGAAGAAAAGCGTATTACATATATGTATGTTGTCAGTCGGATCTGTTCTGATCAGCCTTGTGCTGTTTTGTCTAACAACTTAAAAAGCATTTGGTGGTTATTAGAGTCCATTCCTTCACACAGATTGATGCTGCGTCTGTTGCAGATTACTGTAACTTTCAATTTAATGCAGCTGCATCCTCTGTTCCTTCTTGTAGCCTGCCCTAGGAGGCCACAGTAGTAAATGTACCTGTAACTTGTTGTTGATTGGCCTTGTCTCATAATACCTAAAACTGCTTATGAGTGGTCTTTAAATGTCATCTTCATCCTACAGTTTCCCTTCTGCTGTCTGTAAGTATCACAGGGTTACTGACAAGTAACAGAAGGGTTGCTTGAAGTAATATTTTCTTTTCCCCCCCTCCCACCCCCCAGAAGTATATTTGCAGCGACTGTGGCATGTGGTCTGAAAGCATGTGGGTGTGCTTACAGATGTGAATGGGTTCATGAATGCTTTTTTTGTTAGCCTTTTGCTAGTAAGGACTGTTGGAGTCACCTCCAGTGCTGAAGTGTTGACAGTGATGGTTTATATTTGCCACTTATGAAAGCATTTTTTATGTAGCGTTACTGATCACTGTCACTGACAGTGATATCCAAGTCTTTTTTCCACAGTGGGTTCTAAAATATATTCATTTAAAAGAAATTGTTATGGCTACCATAATGCATGTAACAGGTAAATGAAAACTGCTGGTGAATGCAGACTTAATTACTACGTGACCAGAATATGAACAATTGTAGTTCACTGGAAGATGGCATATTAAATAATCACAAAATTAGAGTAAAAATGGTCCAAATAAATGTTGTGAGAGTTATATTTAGTGTACTAAGTAACAATCTTGGGGACAACCATGTAGAGAGAACCTAGTACACTTTATTTCTGTAGCAAATGAGTTTACCAGAGAGTAGAAGTGTTGGTAACATTCTGTGTTTATTGACAGGTACTGCGAAGGGTGTTGTTATCAGCTGTGGTGATCACACTGTGATGGGCCGTATTGCTGGTCTGGCATCAGGTCTTGACACTGGAGAGACACCCATTGCTAAGGAAATCCACCACTTTATCCATCTGATCACTGGTGTTGCTGTGTTTCTGGGTGTTACATTCTTTATCATCGCTTTCATTCTTGGCTATCACTGGCTTGATGCTGTCATCTTCCTTATTGGTAATACTGCTATTATGTTTTATGAAGAAATTGAAAGAATATGTACTGTAAGAAAGTACATGTCTTAATTTTTGTCAGTTTAATTAACCTTTTGGCGCCGGAATTATTTTTTAAATTTTAGCACACCCTGTACACAAAATGTGAATAATACAGGAACCAAATACATTAGAATGATGAAACAAACTGCATTTTGAAGAGAGAAAACGGAGAGTATACACCATGTTTAAAATATTCGGTACCTATATTTGTTGAATAAATATATAAAATGCAACTCTGGAGGTTAGCGGTGCGGTACGTCAACTATAGTTGACATTAGGCGTCTAAAGGTTAATCTAACTGATATTTGAGGTTAACACACAGTGTTGATGAAGATTTCAGTCAAGGAGGTTGGGAATATTGGTGAAGAATAAAACTGATTCTTATGACTAAACTTGGGGGAGGAAGATGGAGAGATGTGTGTGAGGACCACGGTAATTTGTACTCCTCACCTGACACTGGATGATGAAATCAGATAGAATAGTGATATTGACATAACTGTGAGTATGCATAGGGGAGATGGAACGTGAGCACACAACTTTAGTCCATAAACATAAAGGAAAATTGCATGGTAGACTTCGGCACAGATGGGACAGCATTAAGCTAGTTCTTACAGAAGAAGCATGTGGACTGGATTTACTTGGCTGAGGATATTGTGTGTAGGTGGCCCATTGTGAATGTGGCAATGAACCTTGAATGATAAGGAATGAAAACTTGTTAAACAGTTAAGAACCTGTCACCTTTATTTTCAAGGAAGGCCATACATCTTGCAATGAATGAGTTTGTATACTTCGTTTGTTTGTTTGTTTACGGGGTAACTTATGAGACCATACAAATATTTTTTTGGATTACCTTGGTACAGAGTGTCTTTACTTTTATGCAGGTATTATTGTGGCAAATGTACCTGAGGGTTTGTTGGCCACTGTAACGGTATGCCTCACACTGACTGCGAAACGTATGGCCTCCAAGAATTGTCTAGTGAAGAACCTTGAAGCTGTTGAGACCCTGGGTTCCACATCAACCATCTGCTCAGATAAGACTGGAACTCTGACCCAGAACAGAATGACTGTGGCGCATATGTGGTTCGACAACCAGATCATCGAGGCCGACACCACCGAGGACCAATCTGGTGAGTTAACATCATGAAGTACCTTAGTATTTTAATGTTACATCTCTATACCATTGCAGTGCATTGGCTGTTGTGTGAGATACAGTTAATGTACATGACTTATCAGGAATTGATTCTACTCCAGTCTTCTGGTAACTTTCTGTTTGTATACCTACTTTATATATATGTGTGTGTGTGTGTGGCAATAGGAACAACCCAGAACCTACTGAATCCTTAACTTGACCATTAAGGCCACCTTGTTGTGGACAGTCTGGTACTGTACATGGCATAGAGGATTTTAGGATTATTGGTGTGATCCTTTATTGTGTCTGCTAATATAGAATATAAATATCCCCACAACCTATAAGTTTGAATCTCAGTAGGGGTAAGATTTTTTCCTCTTCTCAAAAACATCTATACTGGCTCTGGGGCCCACCCAGCCTCCTCTCTAGTGAGTACCAGGGTTCTTTCCAGGGCATAAAGCAGCCAGGGTGTGAGGTTAACCACTCACCTCCATCTAATGCCAAGGTTAAGAGTTAGTGGGGCTGTACTTCTGCTCTCCCATATACAGTCATGGCTGGATAGAGAAAACTTAACTTTGCTTATCAGTCTGTTTATGGAAGTCAGCTACATGAAGACTGTAGTTATAAAGCCAGCTCCCAAAACATTGTGAGTATTAAAACTAATTATGGAATGAATACCACGGGAAAGAAGGAAAAGAGGACATCGAAGAAAAACGTGGATGGAAGGAGTACAAGCACCCATGACAACAAGAAATTTAGAACCAGATCACTGGAGAAACAGAGAGGAATGGCGTTTGGTTTCTGGAAGACGGCGACAGCTGTTAAAAAACCGGCTAGATAGATAGATTAAAATTTCGTGAGATGGTGGGTGTCCACTATAATTCAGGTGCATTGAATGTGCCATTGGCACATACCTTTGGAGAATAATTTCTGTTCCATATCATGCATGAATTTGGCATTTCAGGTGTGCAGTATGATCGGACTAGTCCAGGTTTCAAAGCACTGGCAAGAATTGCTTCTCTTTGCAACCGGGCCGAGTTCAAGATTGGTCAAGAAGGCGTTCCAATTTTGAAGAAGTAAGTGCACTGTAAAATGCATGCGTCCTTTCGAATAATTGGACCTTGGTCTCTCTTCTGTTGGCTTAATGTGACTTCTGGGTAAATCACTTTCCATATCAGTGTCTGATTGGATCCAACAGTTTTTGTATTAAAGAAGATAAATTGATTGCATTAGGTACTGTATGCCAAAATATGTAGACCTTGGTATTTTAAACTTGGCTGAGATGGAGATGACTAGATTAATAGTAACATCTCCTGCAGGGAAGTGAATGGAGATGCTTCAGAGGCTGCATTGCTTAAGTGTATGGAGCTTGCCTTGGGCGATGTGATGTCCATTCGTAAACGCAACAAGAAGGTGTGTGAAATTCCTTTCAACTCTACAAATAAATATCAGGTGTCCATCCATGAAACAGAAGATGCCAATGATCCTAGATATCTGATGGTGATGAAGGGTGCTCCAGAGAGGATTCTGGACAAATGTTCTACCATCTTCATTGGTGGCAAGGAGAAGGTTTTGGATGAGGAGATGAAGGAAGCATTCAACAATGCATATCTGGAGCTTGGAGGCTTGGGAGAACGTGTGCTTGGTGAGTTGCTTTTCAGTACCATGTCTCTTGAGAACTGTCATACAAGATGTTGATGGGCAAGGCAGGCATATAAATTGTTGGGCACAAAATCTGTACGTCAGGAACAACTTGGGAAATATAGGCTTATGTTAAGGTGTGTCTCAGACAAGTAGGTTATGGGTGTTGACTGGATTCACTTCTCTGAGAGTGGGGTGTTGTTGGTGTGCTTGTATGAACATGGTGATAAACTTCCAGTTTTCAATATTGCAGGTTTCTGTGACTTCCTGCTCCCATCAGACAAGTTCCCACTAGGGTTCGCGTTTGACTGTGATGACCCCAACTTCCCACTCACTGGACTTCGTTTTGTGGGCCTCATGTCAATGATTGACCCACCACGTGCTGCTGTACCAGATGCTGTAGCCAAATGCCGTTCTGCGGGTATCAAGGTCATCATGGTGACTGGTGATCACCCTATCACTGCCAAGGCCATTGCAAAGTCTGTAGGAATTATTTCAGAAGGTAAGATTAACTTTTATCCTGGATGGTTATTTTTGATGCTTGTCAAATAAAGACTGGTGGAAGTACATATTCCAGTATGTGTTTCCAAATGAGTTTTTGCCATGTTACATGTCTGACTGGCTATGTGGTCATTTATTCAGAAACAAAGCTATTGTAAAGATTGCCACTGCACCAAGTCACATTTATTTTATTGTATTTCTCGGATGTTAACTAAATGTGTAGATGTTTTAAATGAAAGTTACAGATTACAGAATGGTTTTTAGTTTGTTATGAAAGTGGCTAGATTGGATGGCTGGAGACAAAAAAAATTAATTTTGTCCAGTAACAAACATGTTTTACATAAATATTTGCAGGTAACGAAACCGTTGAAGACATTGCGCAGCGACTGAACATTCCAGTAGCTGAAGTAAATCCTCGTGAAGCTAAGGCTGCTGTGGTCCATGGAACTGAGCTTAGGGATTTGACTTCAGACCAACTGGATGAAATCTTGAGGTAGGGACATGTTACTTTCATTTTGTTATCTTCTTGACAAGAAGTTTCGTTATCATGATGGTGATCTGCAGAAGAAACTTAACATCTCTGTATATATATAGAGTGACCTCTAGTACAGCATTGTGTATAGCAGAAACTCAGTAAAATTAAGTGAACTTGTGAACCTGATGGGACAGGTTGCATTTTGAATTGAGTCTGTACTTTTCTTCTTGTTCTTGTTCTCGTTCTTCTTTTCTTTTTTCTTCCTCTTCTTCCTCCTCTCCTCCTTCTCCTCCTCCTACTCCTCCTCCTCCTCCTCCTCCTCCTCCTCCTCCTCCTCAGGTATCTCTGGGTCTCCCTGTAGTTGTTAATTCTTTTTTGTCTCGCCAGCAGTACTTCTGTAAACTCGTATGAGCATACTTCTTACATATGTGATTTCAGAAATAATGGCCAGAGTCTGTTGGTTCTGAAATTTTGGTCCACAATGGGAGTATGTGAAATTAGCAGTCTTTTGACTGTTAACTATTGAAGCATCCACTATATTGCAGATGGGGATGTGTCTAGTCTTTGCTGACACTGATATGGGGGTATGATATGTATGCATTAGTGTTATTTGTGCATATTACTGTTTTGGCGACTTTTTAGTCTATGTATGCAATTCGGAAGTAAGACAATTGGCATTATTGGTCCACACAGTCCCCCTCTATTCATTTGGTGGTGTATATACCACAGTGAAACTGTGTTCAGCTGGACTTCACCCCAGCATAAATAACAGGAATTCTGAAAATATGCTACTGATACTGTTACAGATACCACACTGAAATTGTGTTCGCCCGTACATCACCCCAGCAGAAGCTTATCATTGTGGAAGGATGCCAGCGAATGGGAGCCATTGTAGCTGTGACCGGTGATGGTGTAAATGACTCTCCTGCCTTGAAGAAAGCTGACATAGGTAAGGCCAAGTTGAACAGTACGCGCGCGCACACGTGCGCGCACGCATTCACATAAACGTCCACACACAAAATGAAGCCACTCCTTCCTTAAGAAACAAACTGGAAGGCATTCAGTGGGAGCTTGCAACAGCGCAATGCCTGGCAGCATGCGTGCAATCACAGGATGGTCATTTGGCAAATGTGATTTCCTTGTAAAAGTTAAAGTTGACACTGGTGACGTTGCATTGAAAACTGAACCCTTATTCATCACTACAGTACAATAGTGCCTAACTTGATGACATCATCAAATTAGTGTATGGTTTATACGAATTTGCTGCAAACAGCACCATGAACATGCTGTAAAATTTGGTGACTTGATCACACAACATTGCATATGGTGCCATTTCTAGGAATGCACCCCTGGTGTGAACTGGGGGGTTACTTGTGCTCTAAACACAGTATTTAGTGTGGGCCAGATTTGTGTCGCTTTATCAAGCACAAATGGATTTGTGGTACAGGAATGCATGCATTAGATGCAGTGATTACAGATGATACTGTAGGAGACTGACTGGTGTTTTCTAAGACAGAATGTATTTGACAGTGCTAGAAGAGTGGTTATCAAAATCAGTATTACTTTTCCATAACAAGGAAGAATAATTTTTATATTTGACTTTTTGGTGGCTCAACTGTATAACATCAAATTGGTACACCTGTAACTGTTGGGTTTCAAGCAAGTAGCGTACAGCGTATTCTGCAAGAGCTGAACTGTTGTGCATTGGTATTATGAGATATTTTGTGCCGTGACTAACGTTATATTGTGTTTCAGGTGTTGCTATGGGTATTGCTGGTTCTGATGTTTCCAAACAAGCTGCTGACATGATCCTCTTGGATGATAACTTTGCATCCATTGTGACTGGTGTAGAAGAGGGACGACTTATCTTTGACAACCTAAAGAAATCCATAGCCTACACCCTGACGTCTAACATTCCTGAGATTTCGCCCTTTTTGGCATTCATCCTGTGCGACATTCCACTGCCCCTTGGAACTGTCACCATCTTGTGCATTGACTTAGGAACTGACATGGTGAGTTCAGTGTTTGTAATTCTCATCTGTTTGTAAGTCAGAAAATTTAATTTACTACTGTCAGGTGTTATGTTAAAAATTAGTACTTAACAACAATTTAAGAAGTTAAATTTTACTATATGATTGGAGAGAATTGCAGAGTTAGAAAATTGTCCTCAACAGGGTTTGTTTGTTTCATTGTGAATATATTATTCTTAGCATTTTGTTAAGAATTTGTCTTTCACTAAGAAAATGTTGCTGTGATCTCTTTGTAAGACTGTGTCCTATGTGTAATGCTGCAGAATAGCAGGAGGCATGCTGCTTGCATTTGCAACCGCATGTTCCAGATACTAGCAGGCACAAATTTGATTATTTACTGCCTCCAGGACGTGATTGTGTGTCCTCACAACTGTATTGCCTCTGCACGATGTTTCACGAGTATTTCGAGATCAACATATGGCAGTCCTATGCTGTTCCATGTTTTCTTGTGACCAAAGAATTTGAATTTATGTTTCAGAATAGACAAAAAATACTATATATAAGACTAAGATGACATTGCAACAAAAGGAAATTTAAAGAAGTGTTCACGGTGTTAAGGCCAGTGTATTTCAATAAAGATTACATGTTTTAATGCTCTGAAAACATTTTTTTAAACTTGTATAAAAGTAAGTCTCTTATAGAAGTACCAATTTAGTGATAGAGTCCAGTGGTAGATGTGTACTCAGTTTATTTTACAGGCTTTGTCACATCCCATGACATCAAGGGCACTGCATTGCGACTGTGTTAATGATGCTGGTTTCTTTTAGCATTACGTTTCAGGATGATTGGAGTTCTTACATTAGTCATGTCTTTATTTATTAAATAATCATTCATCCAGTCCTGTTTCATACTTTCATTAATTAACTTATTTAATAAACTTCTTAATATTTAGTTATATCTATTTAATATGTGTTAGTTTCTTTGCATGTTTTTGCAAATTATCAAGGAAGATGTTGTAAATTGTTGGTCATATAATCCCTGATTATTTTTGCATTACAGTGGGTTCCTTTGGTAACCTTTATCCATTTTGTATATTGATTACTTGCAGTAAAATGCAGTGTAACCCCAGTATACTGAGATCTATAAAATTTACAAAAATATTTATTCTAACATGTACTTGTAATACCTATAAATAGTCTAAATTCTTCATGTATTAAGTTGGTTAAGTCTCTTCCCAACTTCTCATTATGTAAAACACAGTATGGCACTAATGGTAAAAAAGTAATATGGCTACAGCCAATTTGCCTCTTTTTTTGAACTGATTATCACAAAGGTATGAAAATAACAACAGTTCATTTTTGTTATCTGAACTGTGAATCAAAATATGTTCCTGTGCCTGCAAAATCAGGGACCGCGGTAGCACAGTGATTAAGGTGCTGTGCTACAAATCAGAAGGTCACTGGTTCAATCCCAGCTGGTGTCACTGGATTTTTCATTGACATAAAATCCTTTCGACCGCACCATGGCCCTGGGGTTGACTCAGCCTCTAACAGAAATGAGTACCAGGAGTATTTCCTGGGGGTAAAGGCGGCCTGTGCTGTTGTCACGAAATCTAGGAACCTTAACTTCCTGGAACCCTCTGGGCCTGTCCAGGCCTGTAATGGGACTGCTTTGCTTTTGCCTGCAAAATCTCATGTACTCACAATTTACCACCAACCATGAGCCATCATTCATAAAGGAAAGTCCCACCCCCACTATGTGCTTGACATCTATATTCCATCCATAAAAAGTGCTTTGTATGCATAAATGTGTGGTTTAAACACAACCATTTGTGCCAAGTTTGAGTGACATGTAACATATAAAGTTGTGCCAGTTCTGATGTGCATATCTACATAACTAGTTGTTCTAAATGCTATGACTTAAAAAACATGAAACTTGTTGACCTTAAATAATCCTGGTTTCAGCTGCAGAAACCATTTCTTCCATCCCGTTAACCTACACTGTTGCTGCACTCTAGTGCCCACTTTGCCAATTTGGCATTATACTGTTTGATGTATTATTGATGACTTAATTGCAAACCATAAAATGTGAGTAACTGTTCTATACCTTCTGCTGTTGACTGAGTGACAAACTGACAGCAGACCCAGATGGGGCATTTTTTGCTTCCACTGAATTTACGGTGATAATGCCACAACAGAGCAAGTGATGATGGCACACGCCATACCCAAAATTCCTTTACTAGATTGTAGCAAGCACAGGCCCCACTCAGCTAGATTTCACCTGTTTGGGCAATGCATGGTAAAATACATGCCTTTACATAAGAGACATTTTAAATCAGCTATTGTACTGAACTCTGTAGTTGATACTGTTGTGATGGTATGTAAATTGTACATGAACTCTGTAATTGTTTCATTTTGTAATGCAGTCAAATGAACACAGTTTACAATAATATAAACAGCCAACTAGATGCAAAAATAATAATTTTATTAACAATTTCAATCAGCTCAAAATGTTTCGCGCGAAATTGTCGCCCGAAACATGTTGAGCTGATTGAAATTATTAATAAAATTATTATTGTTGCATCTAGTTGGCTGTTTATATTATTGTATCATTGATGCATGGTTATACAAACATCAAAAAGAACACAATTTAGTTGGCACATTTATACTAAAAGTAGTTTCTCTTGTAACATGTGTACCATCTGTAGTTCCAGTGTTTGTGACATCGCAGTGATAATGCAGGTCTCATATCACTGTGTTTGTCACAGTTGACTCAGTCTGAACTTACAGAACAGATTTCACAAATATGTATTCAGAATCAAAAAAGAATGGTGTTAGCTTAAGTTTAGTAGTTTGTACGAGTGCTTATGATAGCATGAGCATCGGTTGTTGCATATATTGATCAACTGATGATGTGTATTTATAATTTCCTATAAAGTCACCACACAATAAACACTGCAGTTCTGTGCACCATTTTCTGGCACCTTGCAGAAGACTGTGTCAGTGTTTATATGCTTGAGCCTTTTCTATTCGGAATGTATTCCTGCAGTAACTTGGGAATGTGCGTTGTTAATTCTTAATAAACATTGTGTGCTGTTGCATTTGTAATCCACAGTAATTTCATCTTAATTCTGTATTCCGTTATTTCCTTATTTGTTTTATGGTGATATCCACAAATGACCTTGGAATTCCAACCCCACTATCTCATTTCTTGCTTGGCAAAATCTTGCGGACAGTTCAGAATTTGGAATGCACCTTCCTGTAGACAAGAGAGTATCAGGATACAGAGGCTGAGTTCACAGCACCTTTATGAATGGTTAACCATAAATATTAGCATACACAAAACTCCAAGGGCATTCAATGCAAAAGATTTGGGCAAACAGAAACAGACAAGTACTACAAAGATGCCAGAAAAAAGCCTTCATTTTGTTCTCAAATTTTCCATACATGTTACATTAAGAAACTGATGGTGCCAATGATTGTGTCTAAGTAGTGAAGTCCTCATTTGAAACTGTACTCTTTCTACTGGGGTTACACTGGTACTGTTGTAGCATAACTGCATTAGTAGGTAGACAAGCATAATTTTATTTTGGCTGCCATTTCTCTGATTTTATTTTGCATTGGACATGATTGTTTTGTGTAATTATGTTTTATGAAATTTTGCAATTTTCTATTGAAATTTTTATTTCAGCCTTGTAAAATATGCTTTTATTGGTAATTATTATGCTTTTATTAAGCCACCTCTGATGATATAATAAGTTCAAGTAGCATGTAATGTTTCTCACACCAATAATTTCCCCATTTCCTGCAGCATAGTCCGCAGATGTCTCTATATACATTAGTAGGCACAAATAAGCTTATTAGCACTTCCCTGATTTTTGCATGATTTTATAGTAACTAAATATTACTGACATCTTTGGGGGGGGGGGGGGTGCAGTACTTGAACTGAGAGGTTGGTAATAAAGACATGAGTACTCATTCTGTATGAAGCTAGTTTTCCTTTCATTAGATTTCATTTGTGTAAATTGTGCGATTAATACCGATTATGTTGAAGTACATTGTTTCTGTGACTTGCATTTCTGTAATGTTGCAAGTGCTTTATATTAAGACTGCTTTAAAGTTGCATTTGAACTTAACCATTTAGGGATATATATATATATATATATATCTGTGGAGTGCAATGCAAGTGTTACAATTTCTTTTGTGGTTTATTTTATGGTACTTGCGGTAGCTTTAGATTATATGGCGTCAGATGGTAGGATAAGTTTAATGTGTCCCTTACCTTGTATTAAATTATAATACATACTAAACCAGTGAATGCACTTTGGTAAAATGTATTTTATTACATATCAATAAATCACCAACATGTTCCGGTTATACTGGCGACAGTCATTCGGATGTCTCAAAGATAGTAATAAACTACACCATAAACTGTTAATCGGCATAGGTGAAACCACTAGCTGTTATTGTTAATACCATAGGTACTCCCTGTTGTAATACAGTGTTGGTTTGTATATTGTTAAAACAGATGAAATTCAAATTGTTGCTAGAAATAGATAAAACACGGCATGTTTGTGTTGAATGCGGTTCATATGCACTGTGTTGGATAAAGGTGTGGGCATCATAGGAGTAATGAGCATTGAATGAGAAAGTATTTAGAAGGGAGCGGCAGTGATCTAATTCAGGTATGAAATCTGCATTTGTGTGGGTGGAATGGAAAAAACCATCACCTGTCTTAGTCAAGACAGCTGATGAGACAGCCAAGATTCAAAGCCCACTGTTCCAAATACAAGTCTGTAATACACCATGCTGAGTTAAAAGGTTAAATATCATGAAAATGTCAGTTGCATCGTCTCCATGAACCAGTAAGAATGAGCTTTGTTGCCACAATTTGAGAAACATTGATACCATACCCATTGTTCATGTGTTTTCATTTGAGCAAAGAGTACATTAGCATTTAATTGTGGCTAATGTGCATATCACTAGCTTTATTTCTGGAAATGTAAATAATTTTTATCACTCTGTACCTTTTTAAGAAAGTGTGTTGACTAGCCTAAGTTTAGATGTCAGACACTTCTGTGCCATGCATGCTACTTAATGGCAGTACTTTTAATTTTTAGGTGAGGCATCCCCGTTGTGTTTTCAATAATTAATAGAAGTATATAAATTTATAATCTAACACAACTTTATTTCATAAAATATTTAAAAGAACACGGCAGCTATGTGTTTAGGCTTTCATAAAGCCATATTCAGGCTGTAACTTAAAAGGGTCTTAATATACAGTCTCCTTTGAAAATAATACCACACTTCTACTCAGTATATTGAAAGGGCTGCATATACACCATAAAAAGAGTCCCATGGCAAAGACTTGCCATCATCCCAGTGAAGTGGATGTAAAATAATAAAACGACATTTACAACTTCTACAAGATTGCCCAGTACATAGGATTACCATCATAATCAAGTTTATTTTACTTATCTTCATTATCCTCTGTTATTTTAGATTTTATATGTTTACATTTTATATACTGATATACTATATTGATCAAGAAATGTAAACCGAGATGCCTTAATATTTAAGGCATTGCCAGTTGTATGTTAAGGCCCATTTAAGTTACAGCTTGAAAGATGGCTTTATAAAAGCTGAACAGTTAGCTTCTTTGTTCTTTTAAATATTTTATGTAATAAAGTTGTGTTAGACTATTAATTTCTATTAAAGACGGTACTTTTTTTAAAATCTCACAATCAGTATCTTTGTGCAGAACAAATATGTACATTTTGAGCATAAAAGTCTTGCATTTGAATACGGTTCGAAGTATGGTGGTTTAATATAATTGTGTTGAGCACTGACTGATGTATTTGTGTGCTTCAGTTTGTGTTGCATATGTGTTACACCTTCTTGTAATCATCAGGTGCCTGCCATTTCTCTGGCTTATGAGGAGGCTGAGTCTGATATAATGAAGCGACAACCCCGTAATCCTTTCTTAGATAAGTTGGTCAATGAAAGGTAACAGTTCATTAAAAGGAATTCATCTTGGCTGATATTTTTCTCCATTTTGCCCTATTGTGATATCTTCTGCCTTGAGATTGTTTGCACAAAGCATATATTTTTTGGTAACATAAGATGCTTACAGATGCCTTGAAATATTATGATATTCTATCTTACCTCTCTTGTAGCATGTATCTTCTCTTATGGAATGTAGTTACTTCATATGTTGGTTTTCTTTTTATAAATTGGTAAACTTCAAATCTTGTGTGATGGTAAGTTACCGTTGTGGTAAGTTTCATTCTTTACACAATATTTTTTATTCCTGTGATTTAAAGTATGTTTCTGTGTGAAATTTATTCTGAGGAAAGAAAAGGAGGAACATGTTTTATTTTATTTTTTATTTTATTATTATTATTATTTTTATTTTTAAGTTCCTTGAATTCGTTTAACCACTCTTCAGGCACTAGAAAACCATTGTCCTTATGCTGTCCTTCAACAGTCAAAAGTCACTGTGACTGTTTAATATGTTGCTTTTACAGAGGAACACTGTAATGCATTCATTGCAGGTTTGTCTTTGTCCAGTGCCGTAACTTGCATTCCAGCACCATGGTTTCATATCTTGATGGGAGCATAAGCAGATATCTGTATTTGTCTTTGTGGTGTTGCCCTTTGCAGGTAGTGGCCTTTGGATGGGCCAGTAGTTCGTTAAAATGTCTAAGGATTTTTTTTCTTCAGAATTAATGTTGTATTTCAGTAGGTTGGACTGCAAGAGTCATGCTAGCTGAAGAAGAAGGAGAGTTGGTCTAATTGTGACAGTTAACTTTGTGCAGATATTAGCTATTGTCACAACAAACAGAATGGGATTGGCTGTAGATGTCAGATGTGGATATTAGTGTCTTCACATTCCTTGTCTTTGACACTGGAATGAATGGAATGTATTTACAAGCATTAATGATATTTTGAAGAACACATTCTCTTAAGAACAAATTTCACTCTGTTGTTTATTGTGGTCATATGAAAAGTGAAAGCTGAAGTTGCTGTCTCATCCCGAAGTTCTGTATTTCGGGAGAATTGCACATTCATTTTTTGAGGCCTGAGGTCACAGCATTAGTGTCAGTAGCAATTAATTCAATTTACTGAGTTTTTGGACATCAATTGTCGGTTCTCTATCAAAATACTTTATTCATTATCAGAATTTGCTGTTTCTGCTATATTTATTGCCTCTGTGACATAATTCATGTTCTGTTACATAATGTGCAGAAGTACACTTTAAATACCGGTGATTCTGAACAAGTGACTTTGGAACTCTCTCCATAGTAACAGACAATTGTAATTGAAAGGAGTTCTAATAACACTATTTTATTACATTCTTACTCAGTGGTATATAATATAGACATCAATAATGTCTGGGCTGTACGTCCAAAAAGAAAAACAAGAAAACTTATTAGGCTATTTTTTCTGTTAGTAAGTAGAAAGGATGTAAAAATGGTTGTACGTGATACTTTATATCACTAATTGGATATGAAGTTCACGTGCTTCTGTTTGCAGGAATTTGGTCAGTAGGCCTATATCCAGAAATCTAGTAAGTTAGGTCTGGAAAATAATACAGTTTTTCATGTGAAATTCGGCACAGTGAAGTCACATTCTTTGAAAGTGCGGGTGCTAAAACAGCACTTCATTGTATTAACAGTATCACTGCGCAGAAATATGTAAATAAACTTTATACTGTGCCATGGTCTGTAATGTCAAAAGTATTCAGTGCTTTTGTGAGTTTGTGTTTCTGGTTTGTGATGCATAACATTTATTTTTATTTTTCTCTTTATCATAGTATTTTAAACATTTCCAAAATGTGTACTTAATACATCAAACTGTTTTGTACTATTTTATAATAAATTCCAAACCAACAGTGATTTGCAAAAAATATAAATTATATGTCTTAAACTCATTGCATTATAATACAGATTTTATTTCATGACAGGAAATTAAGTGTACACATAATACTAGAAGTGATTTCAGTTTGGAAATTTCACGAACACATGTATTACTGAATCTTTTCAGGGTTGTTAGTTATGAGCAAGGTCATTAGCTGCTCATGATAATGAGGTTTTGTGTTCAGAAGTTTCACCATTCATAAATAACATTCCTTTGACAAGGTCTGTGACTGAACAAAGTTATGGATTGATCTTGTTATTGAGATACTGCATAAGAACATTGAAACATGTCTGTACAGCATGTTTACTTCCTTAGCGTTTGAACATTCTCCTCTGCTGTACCTTTACCATATGTGTAAAACTGAATTCCGCTAATTTTGTAATTATGTTACAGTAATGTGTCTTTGAATTAACAGTAGTGCCAGTAGTTACAGTGTTGGGTTAGTTTTCCTCAGCATAATATAGCTTATATGATTTTGTTCCCAGTTGTGATTCCTCTTACAAAATTGCATATACTTTTAGTTTGTAGTGATTGAATGTAATACTTACTTTTGGCAGTAATTCTTTCCTAGTAATTGTACTTATTTCTTACTTTTGGCACTAATTCTTTCCTAGGTTCCAGTTCTTAATTGTAATGTTAACTCTGTCTTAAGTCTCAGTCTTTACTTTTAAAGGTTTTGTTTTCTAAAGTCCCAGTTTTTGCTTTTAATTGTTACAGTTTCTGAGGTCCTACTTTTTTACTTTTAATGTGGTTACTGTTTCTTACATTCCAGTTTTTTACTTTTAATATGTTACTCTTTTTAAGTCCCAGTGCTTACTTTTTGTATCATTATTCTCTCTTAGGTCCCAGTTTTTCTTTTAATGGTTACTGTTTCTGAGTTCCTACTTTTTTACTTTAATGTCATTACTCTTTCTTAGGTCCCAGTGCTTACTTTTAATGGTTACTTTTATCTAGGTTGCAGCTTTTACTTTAATCTTTACCTTTTGTAGGTCCTTGCTATTTCTCTTGTGTATGGACATGCTCAGCTGACAATGAAGACTCCATTGGGAATTTCTCTGAAATGTAATTTACTGAATTCTAGTTAATTTTTGTTCAGTTTATATTGAAGAAGTGGCATGTATTGATGACATATTGTTAATTTTATATCTGCAGCCTGTTTTAGTGACCATTTTTCACTTTTACTGTCAGAGCTATTGTAATTCTATTACTTATCACTTCTTGTGTATAGTAAGCTATTATTGTTATAGTGTGTTTAGTTATTTTAGGATGGGACTAGCTTAGGCAGAGTGCTAATCTATGAAACTGCAAGCAATCCTTCCTCTCATGGCACTCCACCTCTAACTCTTTACATTCACATGGCTTAAATGAGCTGTAGCATTAGGCGGTAGTGTAGGCTTCCCTCAGGGAAACAGATGCATTTGTTGTGCCCATTGAATATAAAGAAGTTCAGAGGTTTCTTCCTTCCTAATATGTATCAGTGCCTGCACTTTGCTGCCTTACATGTCTATTATTTTGTACCCTGCAGATGGTTGTGTCTTGCATATCTGTAGACATTGCAACCCCAACCCACATGTGTCTTATGTTTTTGTGTTTTTAATTTTTTACTTTGGTTATTTCATCATGTTGCGCCATTTTGTTAGGTCCCCGCCATTTCCTTGGCCTATGAAGAAGCAGAGTCCGATATCATGAAGCGACAGCCTCGAAATCCTTTCACAGATAAACTCGTAAACGAAAGGTAAATTATGACTTCCCTGAGATGATGTGTGCTGGGTTCTTTTGATGGTGTCGGTACCTACTGTCTCTAATATATCCAGTTGGTTGGCAGAGCAGTTGCTTCTATTTGCCACATGTGGCCACTGAACCTGCCAACCCTTGTTAAACTTCTGCTTCCCTGCATACAGACACAAACAAACAAACACACACACACACACACGCGTGCACACACACACACACACACATGTTTGTTGTTTATTTGCATTCTGTGTCTGTGTGTGATGTTGGCATGATTTTGTCCAGGTAAGTAAGTATGCTTGATTATTTTCTTCCTTTTTGTATCTCTCTGTTTCTGCTACTTGAACCTTTTGGTTTGGTTTTGTCATCATGGTTTTATCATTGCTACCCATTTTCTCTTGCTTTTATGCATGATTTGAATCCACGTGAGTATGGCTGTGTCCACTTTTTCTTGCACCGAACTCAGTTTCCCATCCACTTCCCCAATCTGTCTGCCAGCAGTCTCTTCACTTCTACCTTTCTACTATTCTTATTCTGGTGCAGCTAACGTCTAGCGAAGAGTATCTCTATTTCCAATTCAGATGGGAAGTGATCTCTGCATGTATTTTGACTAACTTTCTGCTGTATTACTACCACTGCAACACTATAGGTGCCTGCTATTTCTCTGGCTTACGAAGCTCCAGAGTCTGACATAATGAAACGCCAGCCTCGTGACCCATACAGGGACAATCTGGTGAATCGCAGGTGGGTGTCTTCATCTCACTCACTCCTGTGTGTTCTAGGTGGCCAACAGCAGACTAGCTGAATGAACTTCAGTGTACCTGCTCATGCATAACCTTGTTAATGACTTGCATGGCCTCGGGACCAAACCAGATTTTCCCTTCCTGCCACCTAGTATGTAAATTGGCAGACATTTAATGCAGAAATACTTGCACGATGAGCACAAATCACACTTTGTGAATCTTATCAAAACACTCTTAATTTGTGTAATGTGAGCTTCATGATCATTGTAAATTTGTGTTGTTATGGGAGAAGGAGGAAGTTCAAATTCTGTTACACTGTATTGTGTGAGTCTTCTTGCAGGTGTGTATGTGTCATGTATTGGATTATGGAGATATGCACATGGACAGCATTCACGTGACTGTTGATAATTAGACATAAAATGAATATCATTAACTTCTTATCTGCATGCTGTTTGTGTTAAAGTTATGATGTATATGAAAATCCAGAGGCATGTGCTGTAACAAACATAAACATGGCTAGAATAGTGTTTAAAGTAACAAAACAGCATGGCTATATGAGAGCTGACCCATGTTGTTTTAGTTTCACTTTTATACCTGCAGTTCTGAACAAGATGCCTTCCTTTGTGTGTTGCTCTTCAGAATTGTTATACCAGTTGACTGAAATGAAGGGTCTGTGAGTCGTCATTGCAGTTGCTGCCACATATCTCCTTAATTCAGTCATGTTGGTGTTGAGCATATCGATAACTGATAGTGTGTGTGTGTGTGTGTGTGTGTTTGTTTGTGTTTGTGTGTGTTATTTAGTAAGTTCAGTTTCATTCTGAGCTATGGAATGTGTAATATTTACTCTTTATCATATTTTATGTTTTAAGATGCACACATGTAATCTCTTTAATGTTGTAACAATTAAACCACTTACACAAGCATGCCAAAACTGCATCAAGCTGATAAATGTGAGTATTGACATTTTACTTAAATTCCCCCTCCTTGATCTAGTCAAATCAAGGATAAAGCAAAAAGGCCAAAACATAAGTGTGTATTGGTAATCATCATGTTTGTAGGACCTGGTTATCCCAGATATGATATGCTACTTATGCTGTATAATGAGTAGCAGTTTTGTGGATATGCGTATGCATGTGCGTGTGTATGTGTGTGTGTGGACAGTCATACGTAACAAATATGGGTAAAGAAAGTAAACAAAAAAGTGTTTTCACTGTAATTTTTGCACTCCATGTTGCTACATTTGTAAGTATTACAGTTTATATTTGTTAAAATAGGCATGTTTAGGAATGAAATTGCCATCTATACCTATCAGTCTGTGTTTACTGCTTGCATATGTATTATAAAATGTCATACATGAAATAGTTAATGGAACAATAGTATGTGTTTGTGTCATCATTTATGATCTGTAGTTTCTGACAAGTGTTTCAAATCGGACTATTATTAACTGTTTTGTAATTATGCGGAAAACATTCCATAACCATGTGCTTTCAAAAATTATATAGTGGAAGTAAGTAGAATATAACCATTACAAGATAAATTTATAATAAACTTGTTGTCCAAATTTTATTACTATGTAACGTGCACCTAATATCTTGATATGGGGACCAGAAAATATGATGATAAACAAAAACAAAGCTCGCTTGTGTGCAGCAAAAATCAGATGCTTCAAAGTGTATAACAGGTATCATAATTCCGGTCATCAGTAATTTCTTTTTAAGTGGGGCTAGGAGTAAGAAGGGTGGCATGTATTGCTGTTATCCTTTTGTTATTTGTTACTTCCTCATATTAAGATACTAGGGTTCAGTGTTCAAATGTGAGTAGACAAATAATTTTATTTTCAAAGTACATACGGTTTACAAGCGTTTTTGTTCCTTGGAGTGTAACACTTGAACAAAATGTGAATTAATTTATTAGCCCTTGAAGAAGCTGTTCTCAGAACTTCATTTTAATCCATTGTCACTATCCCTTGACTTCATCCACAGATAAGATTTATTGTATCATTGCCTTCCTAAGACATTTGTAATTTATGTTATTCGTCTCTACTTTGACTTTTCTAATTTTTGCTGCAAAATCTTGAATTGTGTTTATAAAAGTGGAAAAGAGAGCTGAATTTCTGAATGTCCTCTAGTGTAATAATACTGAAGAATGGGGATTTATTAATAATATTTGAGTCACAGATTATGATCACATGAATTTAGCATGTACAGGAGGGGTGCACCAATCCTGGATGCCAAGTATGCCAGGTGACTAAATGCTATACAGTGGCACTTAATATTTTCAGTGTAACTGTTGCAGTTGTTATCCTTATGTGCTAAATACTTCTTCTTCTTCTTCTTCTTCTTCTTCTTCTTCTTCTTCTTCTTCTTCTTATGAAGCGCTACAACCTGTATAAGGTTCTGGCTTGCGCAGCTACTTACTTCCAACTCTCTATTCTGTACTACTTTCTTCCAATTGTGTACATTTATGCTCTTTGTATCTTCCAAAATGCCATCTTCCCAACGTGTTTTCGGTCTTCCAGTTGGTCTTTATACATGGGTTTCCATCTCTTGATCTTCTGCACATTATTATCTTCAGCCATGCATTAAACATGGCCTAGCCAGTTTAATCTTTGTTTTTTTTAATAAACCCAATTATATTTTGTCCTTTTAATATTTCGTTGATTTCTTGATCAGTTTTAATCCTCCATAGCCATAATCTGTTCTAGTAGGACCAAATATTTTCCTCATGATCATTCTTTCGAAAATCATATGTGCAAAATACACCTAGCTGAAAGCACCAGATAACAGTGAGTTTCACACGTCACTCCACAATTGTGGATC
>Ga0136643_10002109_pt1 | contig 25393 bp, 24 predicted proteins | sample TergutLab28metaG_FD_96883 | JGI IMG/M metagenome (GOLD analysis project Ga0136643, IMG submission 96883) | Labiotermes labralis P1 segment gut microbial communities from Petit-Saut dam, French Guiana - Lab288 P1 (version 3) (version 3) | ecosystem: Host-associated > Arthropoda: Insects >... | reverse complement strand
TAACCAGATTTCTGGACCGTGAATCATCATTTATTTTTCCGAAAAAAAACAGGATTTTAAAAAATCGCAGAGAATAACCAGATTTCTGGACCGTGAATCATCATTTATTTTTCCGAAAAAAAAACAGGATTTTAAAAAATCGCAGAGAATAACCAGATTTCTGGACCGTGAATCATCATTTATTTTTCCGAAAAAAAAACAGGATTTTAAAAACTCTACCACCAGAATCAAATATGAGGGGTGACGGGGTCTGATCACCTTAACCCTTTCGAAACTGCTAATCGCAGTCACTAGGCAATTAGCGAGAACGGAGATATCCAAGTTTCCGAAAAAATTAATTCTGTTAGGAATGCTAGATCACAGAGACAATTTCAGATCTCAAGTAATCATCAATGCAATATGACTGACTATTGTCATAACCTTACGAAATTATGGATTTTATTTCCGTTTCAATTTTCAAGGTACCTTCAATACTTCCAAGCTGCCTAAATCCACCTTCATAATCTAGGCTCAATATCACCAAAGGTGTTTGAGGAATATGCCTAAGGGACCGAGATTTCTAAGCATAAAATAAACTACAAATCGTCATAGCTTCACGCTTTGAAGTATACGAATGTTGTCGTTTTCCATTTAAGTTTATGAAACAAAATTATACTGCGCACTTTAAAATCCACAATTTCGAAACTCATAATAAAAAGTCTTATGGAAACAAGTATTTCCTAAACGAATAACCATAGTAAATGCAGAAAATAATATTTAAAACTCTAGGATAATTAGTATGAAAATGTACGAGACATAATCATGAAAGTATGCCATTGTAAAACATGCGTGTCTTGTTAAATACACGAACAAATATAATTCCACAAATTATTACAAGCTCACAAGAGTAATTAAGTGGCCAATAGTGAAATATAATTATGAATAATTACAAGATACAATAATACATTAACATATGCTGTAAATAGCCATAAGTATATGAGACATTCTTACACAGCCTTTCAATCCCAGTTACGTGTCACATGCATCGTAGAATCATCCCATACGTAAATTAACTAATCCCCAGAGTGTTACATTTAAGTCTTGTTTTAAAAATCCATGCTGTAGGATATGGCCTGCACCTTGCTCCATTTACAGTAATTAGTGACCACGCCTTTGTGCGATAAGCTTATGCAATGGACCCGATCTATAGACCAGGGTGCAATAAATACTCTTCCAGAAGGAACACAGTGCCGACAGTGCACACACCGCTAAGTTATCTCACCCTTTATCCCACTTTTATCTCCAGCTTCACAGCAGACATGGAAAGAGTAAGAGAGTATATTTAACTCCTTCGTCAGCTCCATGTTAGAATGTACAGATAGACATAAATATCTTGCAGCTTCAAATCGCATTACACAATCTTCCTGTTAAGTATTACAATTCATCCCACTTCAAGGTACATAAACATTAGGATTTATATAATTGCTACACGCAGTAATCACAGTAGCTACTGGAACATATGTATATAGGGAATTAAATTTATCGATCCATTCTTCTTCTGGTTATTTGCTGCACTTAGCAGTTAATATATTTTAAACTCGTGTCCTGACCTCAGTAAGTTATGTCCGACCAGCAAAGTAAAGAAACTGACAACATAAAAAACAAACAACAAATGACAAATCCTGTATCGAACCCAACCGCTTTAAATAAGATGGCAAGAAAACCATGTTTTCTTCTGACACTCCTATGTATTAGCACAAACAATTTCATATTCAGTGTCTATTAGGATTATTTTACTTTTGTTCATGCTGTAACAATTTTTCGACGGGATCTGGCTAACACAACAGTGAGCCCACTTCCCCACCTACAACTGGTCCTCCGACATTGAAGGTTCATAAAACTAGCAGACCATACGCGTTCATAACACAGCAATTTCCTATACAAGCCTGGAGAGGCCCTGAGAGTTCCAGCAGTTTGAGGCTCCCATATTTCATGACCATCGACACATGAATGTGGTAAGGTTGTCAGCCCTACGCACCGGCTGCCTTTACTAATTTCTGTCAGAGGTTGGTTCGACTCCAAGGCCATAGTGCGACCTGTAGGAATTTGTCAATAAAAATTTCCAAAGACAACATCGGGAATCTAACCCCCGACCTGCCGGCTTGTAGCACATTGCCTCAGCCAACTGCGTCACCGCGTGTCTGTTCATAATAATATATTCTTATTTTGCTAGCATTAGGACATGCAGAGTTTGAACATAACCCATCTATAAACTACTGATAGCAACTTCGTCTAAAAAAAATCTTCGGGATATCCGTAACGATCACATCACTAACTCAGTGTCAGCCTACCGTTGGTTCGGCTATTAGTTCTGACATGGGAGACATTGTCATTCAGCATTCCACTGACACTACTGGCGGTTCCTTTACAGGAAAGGGAGCTAACTTGCACCTACCTGAAACAAAAGAGAGAACTCTTAATTAAATGTTAAACAATTTACGTACACCAGCATTTCCCAGAGTCAGATACGGTTACTGGGTTTGTTTAACGGCTGTAGTTACTGTTCTTTCAATTTATGCGTAAGTTAACTAGACATTGTCTGAGTCACGTTTTGCACAAACATGCGTCTAAATGTCTTTTAGGACAGTGTCGGTGAACTTAAATATAATGAAATTAATGTCTGTATTGTCAGTGTGAACGCAACTGTTAGAACATTACACGTTCAACTGTCATCAACGAAAGGTTTCAGTAGTGTTTAGACATCATCAGGTAGGTTTTAGAATAACATGTCATTTGTTACTAATGCATAATATTCTAAACGTTGCGTTCACACCGACAATAAATGCATAAATTAGTTAAACAACGCAACGGCATGACGAAACCAAAATTTATAATGAAAGTATTCATATCTGTAACAATACAAGAATACTGTATTTTATACTTAGGAACAAAACGGTTATATTTCATCAATGTGTCATTTGCACAAACTCCACAAAATAAGTAAACAGCAAGAGGGCATTCATGTCCCTCCGTCGGGATGCTTCATGTCCAGAACTGTTTATCATTTTCGATTGATCTTAATACTAGAGATCAGTGCACAAGTTTTCCAAAAATATAGAAGCAAACTCAAAATCCTATGTTCCTGTAGAATGATATGAAGCAGCTTCCTCACCCACATATGTTGATAGCCAACCTGTAAAATTTATTCACCATGGCGACCTGTCGCCCCGTATTTAAACACCCCTGTTATTAGAGATTGACGATGAAAATTTTGTGTGAATAACATTTCTTTGAATTTAAAAAGGTTTTTTTTTTCTTAAGCGTGATTAAAAACCACGTCATGATATATGGGGGCGTATGGAGACCCACATAGCTACTAATTTAAAACCTCGGCGTTAAATAGTGGTTTGTGTTATGCTCCGGCCCCTTTGAGTTTGAGGAAAGAGCTGTCCGATATACCCTGAGAAGATGAAGGCATGTTGAGACCCAGAGCCGGTATGAACGTGACAGTGAAGACAATAATCTTAACTGCTTCCGGACATGGAACCACTATTCAGCCACCAACCGGTACATTACTTACAATATTAACTAAGCTATGCCGCTTAGTAATGACAAATAAACCAATGCAAATTTTTCACAACAAATTGGCAGTTATGTAACATTGCGACAAATGTGAATAACTCATCGAATGTGACTGAGTTTAGCTTGTTCTGCACACAAACCAGGGCCCGTTCAGCACCACCTTCTTGTAGACGACACAATCCTGATATATAGGCCTACGTATTCCCACTGGTGCACTCATTTTTCGCCCTATGCTAGATCATTTGCCGGTTCTGGTTGAACAGATTTTCAAGAGAAAGCCTAGAAGCGAGTCCTTGCTCGGAAAGGCGGACGGAACAAAACAAATGTCCTGCCCTTATTCAACTACTTTACAATATAAGTTCGTCGGCCAGCTCTGCTATGGTCTTCACGGACCAGATCTAACGGAGATCCTACGGTAAATTACTACAAGCCTATCTGAGTGGCTGTGCGGTCTGAGGTGTAGATCTGCAGTCGCTTGAATGCTGGGAAAGCGGATTCGAATCCCCAACAAAAAGGTGGCATAAGTCCGAGTTCGGCTACTTCGCCACAGAAAAATAAAATACTCTAGTCATATGGTCGGTTTTCTCCAATTATGTTCTTTTTTCTCATTCTGTCCCCCGACAGCCTCCTGTAAGGTCTGCGTCTGTTTTCCAGCGTATTTGCAAAATTTGTGTCTATATTTCCATTATATTTACGGAACAAGGAATAATGTAAGGTTGAAAAAAATTATATTTTCCTTATTCTCGTGGTTGGTGTGGCTACGTCTCTCTGCAGCTGCGGCTCCACTCTGTAGCCTCCTAATCGGAGAATATTGATAAACCGATAATTTGCAGTGGCAAAAGCAAATATTTGGAGATAAATTTATCCCACTGCCACTTTATCCACACAAATCCCATGAGTTTTGCCTTAGGATTGAGACCAATATTTCGAGTTAGAAAGTTTGCGACTATCTTTTGAATTATGGCATAGCATTATGTAGGTTTCATACAATACTGTGTATCACATACTTGGCCGCTATAATATTTCTGCACTCAAACACGCAATTCTCCGATCAATCCAACAAAACACATGAAAATGTGTGACAAGTATAGGTTTAATTGGAAGTTAGCTGGAGGACCTAGGTTTAGGTAGAATATGTTAAGTATCAAAATTGTAAACACTAAAGTGATTCCAGTATATTCATTTCCTGCACCACACAGAACACAGTGTGCTTCCAAATGAAAGATCAACCGGTGATAACTTTATGATTAGACAATGAAGGTTTAATGTAAAAATTTCATGACACGCAAAAGTAAGATCTGTCTAAACCCCCTCAGTGTTATAGTGCTAATCCTGGCTCAATATATACGCTAACCTGCAGCCTATATTGAATCTCAAATTAAGCCATTACGTTACCGTCTACTTCACTCTGTGAATACAACGGTAGGGTACCTGAAAGGTAGTGTCCTTTAAATCGTATTTCCTTCATTTTGAAAATTTTAAGCAATCGGGCTACCACTAATTACTTCGGCTATCAAACAGCTCAGCAGTAATGCCGTCCGAATTGAATTTTCTGTCTTCTCCTTCACCTCATTCGTGCTTCCAACCGATACGTACCACGTGACCCTCCATCACCTACTTTACCTTCCATCCAGATATACGAGCTAAAATATCGGAGTGTGTTAAAAATTTTGTGCCGATCCCAGTGGCCACGCCATCTTAGGAGTGTCTGTGGCCGCTCGATTGCCAGAATTGTGGGGTTGATTTCCGCCGGGGGCATGGTTGATTTTATCTTTTTAATGTTGGGCAGATACAGGTCTCTGTGATGGGCCGATCACTTGTCGAGAGGAGTCGTAACAGATTTTGGTGTGTCTTGAGTGTGATCGTGATAATGAGAAGGCCAAGGCCCACTAGGGGCTGCTGCACCAGAAAATATTAACATTTGTTTGCTTAATGTCCAAAATTAAGGACAGATATTTCAAACGCTGATCAATACGCATCCTTTTAGTCTCTAATACAGTTATTATGATCTTCACTGATCATTTATTTACGGCTAACATACTTCAAAACAACGAATTTTACAAAAAAAAAGAGATGGATATTTAGAGACTTGTTATAGTACGGGCGATAATATTAACATCAATTCTTAAATAATTTCCAAGTCAAATATGATTGGATATAAAAGGCTTCTGCGTGATTTTGAATATTTTAAAGACATGCTGAAATAAGTCTTGACGTTATGAATTATCTGCAATATAATCCTATTATCAGATTTATCATTTGCATTTTTCCTATGAAAGCGGTGTGCTGTTAAGGATTGAATGCAAAATGCTTACATTAGAAACGAACTTTTGAAACTGCGTTCCTCACATTTCATTTAAAATATGTAATTTTAATCAGAGCGTCTTCTTCAGTGAAGTTCTGTAGGAAGATTCCAACACTGCAGAACTGAAAATAGAGGTATCATGGGTGGAACGTCTACCATTCTACGTCTTTAAATCTTCTACTTTAGTCTCAGCTCTGTTCTTATGCAAATGCATGCAACCTCATCCATTTTAATTGGCTGCTCTCCCTGCAACACAGACGTTTCCTTTGTACCTACACACGCAGAGTTAGAATTTGGCATATTGACTTCTGTTGCTAACAGTATCCTCTCTCTACCTAAGACTTTAAACCTATAAATATTCATACATTAAAATTCAGGCAAACTCGATTTATTTTGAGATTTGGTTCTGTATTATACATGAATATAAATGAGATTTATATAGAAGGGAATATAATTAAAAACATAAGACAAGAATAAGAGAAGGTTTACTGATACACAGTTTAGGGAATTATACTTGAAAATACATATTCAATACTTAATCTACAATTCAAAAAATGGGCATTATACAAAAAGATTAAAAGGAATAACTAATAACTTGCATAAGTATCATACAAGGCACTGTAGCTGGGCCTAGAAGCAATATTACACACGAGTCGTGCTAATATATTTCGCTCAAGGGATCGATAAAATAAATTCATGGTTAGCCTACAGAGGATAAGCATTTAGGTATTCTTGGATATTACGCCAAGTCGACTTGTATTTGCTCTTTGCCACTCAACACAGTATAATGGCCCGGAAGATTTTTCAGTAAAATCGCTGTGAACAGCTCAAATATTGCAGTCTGCTCAGGTTAGTTGCAAAACCAAGATCATTACGCATCGCTGCCACAACGCCAAAGCGCCCCTGACAGGGTAATGGTGAAAAGGCAAGGTCTAGATTATTTTGGCGTAGGAAGTGGTAAACACTCCCATCAAAACATAGTGATAATAGTAATAATAATAATAATAATAATATACTGGAGAATTAAAATTTCGCAGCGTACTTACGGACAAAACAATACCTTTTAATCGACCTGATATAACTTTTATGAATAAGAAAACAAAGAACACATTTTTGATAGACATAGCTGTCGCAAATACACATAATCTCGCCAAAACAATAACCGACAAACAAAACAAGTACCAAGAACTGGCGAATGAAATATGTGCTATGTGGAAGCAAAAGGCAGCACAAGTTATCCCGATAATAATAACATCTACGGGAGTAATTCCAAAGTCACTATCACAAAGTCTAACAATACTTAACCTGCACCCGAATACATATACATATATAACCACAAAAATCTGTAATTCTTGGCACATGTTCAATTGTAAGAAACTTTTTAAATTACAAATAAGACCACCGAGCCTAATCCTGTTGAGTTCTACATCCCAGGATAGGTGAATATTTCCCAGCCAAAGTTGAGAAGTGAAAAATTCGATAATGATGATGATGATAATAATAATAATAATAATAATAATAATGAGTGGCTTTGAGGAATACGCGCAAGAATCTTAAATTTCTAAACTTGAAAGCAGCGTCTCCAACATACCTTGAAACACTCCAAGCATTCTAAAATTTCTGCCTGCAAGAGTAATTGTTGTCAAAGTTTGCAGCTGCAGGTACTTTTACGCAACTTGGTACTGTAAAGCACAGTTAGCTGTGTCATGTCGGATGAACAATATATAAATGATGAGAATTATAATAATAGTAATAATAATATTAAAGCAAAAAAATGTTCATGTATGCTTAGACCGAATATTACAGCAGCACGTAATAAGACAATTATATTAAAATTAAAGGAAGAGCTCTTGATTTTTGTAAAACAGCACACGCCAAGCACGAAATTTGCTATTTGCTAGCATTTCGCTGAATAAAACAGCTTTGGAAATGAATAATCTCGTAAATTATAACCTACTGTTTACAATGGTATAGTAACTTATAACAAATGAAATACTTTAAAATTAATACGTTATTTTTTCTGTAACAGTACATATCGACAGAATATATATATATGCATACATACATACATAACTATATACATGCATACATATAGAACGTGGAGTAATAGGGCAAACGCATACACATTAGCATTCTGTAATTGACTGGTGCGCTTTCTGTAAATGAAAGTTAATCAGACTGTTTCTCTTCATTTTCTAAAAGTTACGGTTTCAGGATACGCGACTTGCCACAATGACTTGATTCAGTTATAAACTGCTATAGCATTCAGCGGACTACGTTCTTTCGCGCACGTCATCCTGCGTGTGTCCCCATCTAGCGACCAAATACGAACTAGGTAGACTTTCGAGCAGTTCTTGGACATAAATGGCGCCTGCCGCGCATTCTCTCGGGGGAAGTTTACACTACGTAGACAGGCTCAACAACGCGCAGTACCGCGATCGGACTTTGTCGTGTGCGGTAGACAAGGACAGCCAGTGAAAAGGAGGAGTGATGTATGTAAATTACTATTATTATTACAGCCGTTACAGCCATAAAGAAGACCGCGAAATGGTTGTAGATAACCACAGAGGCAATAGGCAACAGACCTCCCTGTAACACCAGCCTTCCTGTCTGTGTACGTTAAACGTGGTTTGTAAGACTACACAAATCCACGTCTTGCGACTGGGGTAATTAAACATTACGTACACCAGCGCACGTAATAGGCGTGTCAGTATATGTTCACAATTACTAGGTCCGCAAATCAACCTCCCTGCTGTCGCTTCACCAGAATGCCTCAATAAGTCTACAGCTGGGCTTGAAAATAAGTAGAGGAATGTTTCCTCTCCTTCAGTGAAATCCAATTTACATGTTTCATCATATCTGGAATCAGGTTTCTTTTGTGCAATCAATTTGCTTACTACTATAAAAGCTGATAATAACAAGTAATTTGCACAGCTTCAAATTATGTATAGAAACGTTTAGTTAGATGAAGAAGGAAAGAGACTGTTTGGAAGATCGTGGCGTAAATGCAAGAATAATATTAAAATAGATCTTACAAGTGTAAGATCTATTTTAATATTATTCACGTATTCATGGATAGGGATTAATGGGGACTGTTTGTGACAACAGCTGTGAAATATTAGGCCCATAGAAAAAAGTGGGGAAGTTTTTTACAGGGTGAAGAATTGTTAACGTCACAACCGAAGTGTTGCGTAGAGTCAGAAAACACAGACCGTGTAGTGTTATTAAAGTTCAGTAAGATTCTTAATTCAGTTTAAACAAGGCAGTCGTCATAACACAGAGAATAACTTGGTAAGTCGATTATCAATTTACTAAATAAGAAAACTAAAAAATATAAGTGAAAAATAAGAATCTGATTTCAAAATGACCATCATGGTAAAATCATTAGCATTCCTTTGCATTCGGAAGGTCCCGATTTCATATCTGGACCCAAACAAACAAACAAACAAACAAACAAACAAACAAACAAACAAACAAGCTACCCTGAAGCGTCTCTTGGGATCCTTCAGAATGTTCCGACAAATGCCAATATAATACCTTAAAATAAAGGAACGGAACTTCTGTTCACATACATCACAAATCACTACGCTCTAAAAATTCAAACATTCAAAGCTGCGTACCAACCGCAGCATTAAGTAAACCATAAATACAATAACCCCCTCCCCCCCGCAAAATTCACATTTTATACACAAATATTTGTACATTATAATATGTGTGCAAGAAATTTTTCAAAACCTAGGAGCCCCCTCAACACTGTGGGCGCCCGACGGGTGGCATGAAGTAATACTCAGTGAGGACCTACAAACATTAGGCCCCACGGCACCAAATTTTAGCCATCTCGGCCACCAGGCGTCCGATATTTATTCGCACATTGCAACGCCCTACACACTCTACTTTTGTGCAGATTGTCAGAATTTCCTTAGAGCAATTCGTCACGAAGGATTCATTTTAGCTGTTCTTAGCGGTTGCTGGTTCTCATGATACTTATCTTGCATTAAATTAAATATAATGCCTTTTATGGAGCAGCATTTTACGGAAACTTGAACACGCATCATTTTAATAGCACTTTTTATGACGCATTAAATGCTAGAGGACATCTTACGTAATTCTTGCAAGACAAAAATAAGACTTGTTTGGTTGGCGGACATCCAGTCTGTCCACAATTCAAAGCGACACGACACGTAAGTAAATCAGCCAACTGGAAAATATCAGGAGGAGCAGAGAAACGTAGGATCTTCAATACAAACTGTAATTATACCAGCAACTGGATGTTCACGGACTGATTGCTGCGCAAGACAATAAATACACCATATAGCACGGCGTATATCTCCCTTGTGAAAACCGGTAAGATGACACAATATACACTGTGTATATTCTACACTTGTTTGTCTGCACCTTCACTTACAACACTTGCACAATTTTCGTAATGTATTTTTCGTGATAAGAAGAAATATTCTAATTGTGGCATCAAGTTATCAGACAAACGAACCACTACAGACTGCCACAATTTGGAACAGAATTCCGTTAATGTATAGCATATACATATATCCTGATAAGTGGGTCCCTGTCACCACGGCATGGCGCGTCCTCAGGTTGCGGATGGAGGATGGGCCTGCAATATGGAGGGTAGCTGCGAATATATTGAATAAGCGGCTTTGTTGCAAAACATGAACACGTGTCTCGGACTTGGACTGACAATTTGATAAAAAAACTAAGTGATGGAGAAGGAACATAAGATTCGGTACATGTCATTGCTTTACAACTTTGTTTTAGAGTGTGCCATTAGGTGGGTTCAGGAAAACCAGGATGGACTGAAATTAAAAGGTACATATCAGCTTTTGGTTTATGCTGTTGATGTTAATGTACTGGGAGGAATCGTATGTACTATAGAGAAAAACACGCAAGCTTTGGTAGCCGCTAGTAAGGAGATGGCCTAGAAGTAAATGCTGATAAAACTAAGTACACTGTCATGTTTCGAGATCAGAATGCAGCGCGAAGTCACAATATAAAAATTGATAATAGCTCCTTTGAAAGGGCGGAAGAGTTCAAATATTTGCGAACAAACTTATTTACTTACTTACTTAATCCATGAACCAGAGTCCTTCTTGAGAAGCTAACCGATTTTCAGCTAGTCAAGAAATTCCCCGCATTTTATGGAACCCGAAGGTTCATTGCTGCATTCACAAGTGCCTGCCACCTGTTCCTATCCTGAGTCAGCTCGATCCAGTCTATACCCCCACATCCCCCTTCCTGAAGATCCATCTTAATATTACGCTCCCATCTTAGCCTGGGTCTTCTCAGTGGCCTCTTTCCCTCAGGTTTCCCCACCAAAACCCTGTATACGCTTCTCTCCCACACACGCGCTATATTTCCCGCCCATTTCACTGTTCTAGATCTGAACAACCGAAAAATGTTGGGTGAGGAATACATATCATTAGGCTGCTGTTTATGTGGTGTTCTCCACTCCTCATTACTTCATTCTTCTTAGGCCCAAATATTCTCCTCAACACCCTTTTCTCAAACACCCTCAGCTTAAGTTCCTCCCTCAATGTCAGCGACAAAGTTTCAGACCCATACAAAACAACTGGCAAAATTATAGTTCTGTATATCTTAATCTTTAAATTTTTGGATAGCAAACTGAGAGTCAAAAGATTCTGCACCGAATGATAGCAAGCATTCCTTGACTTAAATTTGCTGTTATTCCTTCCTGAATGGAATTTTGATTTTTTATCTGAACTCTTCCACCCTTTCAAAGGAACTATTATCAAATTTCATACCGTGACTTTGTCCCGAATTCTGATCTCGAGACATGACCATGTACTTAGTTTTATCTGCATTTACTCCTAGTACAATCTGCATTTACTCCTAGTACAAACTCCTTACTAGCCACTACCAAAGCTTTCCCATGTACGCTTCCTCCTAACCTATTAACATCATCGGCAAAGCCAGAAGCTGATGTGTGGTATTTAATTTCAGGCCATCTTGAACCCTCCTAATGGCGTACTCTAAAGCAAAGTTGGAAAGCAATGGCGATAGAACATCTCCTTGTTCCAAACCATTCCTAATAGGAAACGTGTCGGACAAATTCTTGCCTACCCGGACTCTACTATATGTTTCAGTCAGACACATTTTTATTACCCTTACCTTTTTCATAGGGATACCAAACTCAATGAGAAAATTATATAAGACCTCCCTCCTAATTGAGTCATAAGCTTTCTTGAAGTCTATGAAGAGATGATGCACTGCTTCGTTGTATTCCCTTTTTTTTTTCAAGTATTTGACGAATGCAGAATATATGATCAGTAGTTGAACTGCTGCGTCGAAATCCACGCTGATGACCCCCCAATAATTTCCTGTACATATGGAGTTAACCTTGACACCACGATGCTGGATAAAATCTTGTATGTAGTTGGCAAATGTGATATGCCCCTATAATTACTACAATGTGTTTTATCCCCCTTCTTATGAATAGGTATTATGATTGACTCCTTCCACTCTTCAGGTAATTCCTCCTTATTCCAAATAGAAATATTAAATTTATGAATCTCACAGCGAATTGTCTTGCCCCCTGCTTTAGTCAATTCTGCTGGTATTTGATCAATACCTTGTGATCTGTGAATTTTTAGCTTTTCAATAGCCAACTCAAACTCAGAGGCATTTGGTTCAGAAATAGTGGTTCTGCTGTGTGTATTTCTGTCTGCCTAACATCATTAACCCCATGTACATTCAATATCTGGGAGAAATAGTTCCTCCACCTAGACAACATACTGTGGGATTCTGCAACTAAATCACCTTTGTCATCCTTCACCATATTAGTTTTAGGCTGATGACCCTTCTTTTAGTCATTTATGCCCCTATACATGTCCCTAATATTTTTCATCTTACTGTTTGTTTCAAGTTCCTCAATTTTAGCTTTCAGATATGCCTACTTTTTTTTTCGTGAATTGTCCGCTAACATTACGTCTTACATTGATCAGATTATCTACATTGTTTGCCTTCGTCATGTATCCACTGCATTTTAGCCGGCTTCCTTTGATCTAAAGAACCTAAACAATCTTCATCAATCCATGGTTTATGCTGTTTCAATTCTTGCAGACCTATACCATCTTTAGCTGAGGTTTTAATGTTCTCTTTAATGTTCCTCCAAGCCTTATTTATGTCCTAGTAATCACTTAAGTTCTCCAAAGCTGCAAACCTGTTGTAATCTCAGTCTCATACTGTTTCCTAACCTCCAGTTCCTGGCTTCCTAAGATTAAATCTTTTCCCATCAAACATCTGTCCTGCTCGTTTACCTACTGCCAAACTTTCCCTAACTTCAGCAGCCACCAGACAGTGATCAGTATCACAATCAGCTCTCCTGAAACTTCGTACATCTAGTATACCCGAATACCATCTCGTATCTATCACTATGTCATCAATGTGGTTGTGAGTCTTCCCATCAGGAGAGTTCCAGGTGTACTTATGAATGTTTCGGTGTGGGAACATCGTGCTCTAAACAACTAAATTTTATGTTGTGGCAAAGTTTACTATTCTAATACCATTATCATTACTATCTTGATGTAGGCTCTCATTAACAATTGTCGGTTTGAAATTACTCTCTCTCCCCACTTTTGCTTTAAAATCTCCTAATAGAATTTTCATATTGTACTCAGGAAAATGGTAAAAAGAACCTGCTCTAATTCCTCGTAAAAACTGACTTATGAATCATCACTCTTCTCCTCACTTGGTGCATGCACATTTAGAACAATGATATTACACCAGCGACCTCTCAGAACGATATATGACACCCTATCGCTAACAAACTCTGCTCTCTTAACTGCTGATACTATTCTGTGGTGTACAAATAATCCTGTTTCCAATTGATGATTCTCATTTCCTTTTCCATAGAAAAAATTATAATCCCCTGCTCTTACTGTGCCCCCTCTGTCCCACTTAACCTCCTGCACACCCACTAAATCTAATTTATATCTAGCCTATTCCCTGGCTGCTGCTGTAAATGAACCTGACCTATAGAAGCTCGTAACATGCCAAGTACCAAGTCTCATATTCCTCTTTCTTTGTTTAGGTAGTATCAAAGTATCAGTCCAGGTGTGAGGCTTTGTCTGCGAATATTTCGTAACGAAATACGTTTCAACAGGGAGTAGTTGTTAGCATCTCGCCCACCAAGCTGGAAGACCACCCCTTATCGGCTGTCCGCGACTCCTTATTCAATATATTCACAGCTAACCTCCACATTGCAGGCCGTTCCTCCATCCGCAATCTGAGGACGCTTCATGCCGTGGTGACAGGGACCCACTTATCACATGGGGGGAACAACCTTAACAAATAAAAATTCTATTCAGGAAGAAATTATGAGCAGACCGAAGTCAGAGAATGCTTGTTGTCATTCGGTGCAGAATATTTTGTCTTCCAGTTCGCTATTCTAAAATTTAAAAATTAAGATATAGAGAAATATAATTTTGTCTGTTGTTTTGCATGGGTGTGAAATTCGGTCGCTCACATTGAGGGAGGAACGTGGGCTGAAGGTGTTTCAGAACGATGTGCTGAGGAGAATATTTGGGCCTAGGAGGGACGAGGTAACAGGCAAGTGGAGAAAACAATATAATATTCGGGTGATAAAATCGAGAAGAATGAGATGGGAGGGGTATGCAGCACGTATGGGGAGAGTAGAGGTGTGTAGAGGGTTATGGAGGAGAAACCTGAGAGAAAGAGACCACTTGTAAGACCCAGGTGTAAATGGTTGGATAATATTAAGAATGATCTTCAGGAAGTGGGATATGAGGGCACAGATTGGATCGATGTGTCTGAGGATAGGGCCAGTTGGCTATCATTTGTGGATTCGTTGATGAACATCTAGGAATCCATAAAATGTGGGGAATATCTCGACTATCTGAGAACCGATTAGCTTCTCGAGAAGGACCCTGTTCCATGAAGTAAGTAAGTATACCATATATCAAAAGCCCGCAAATTTTTCAAAATCTATGAGCCACTTCTATATTCGAGGCAGCAGAATGAACACACACGCAGTGACCCACAATCCTGGAGTGATCTGTGAACCTCAATCTTATCCGTTGCTTCATGGTCGGTGCATGTGAAATGATACACATTTTTGCATATAAGGGAAATACTTCAAAAATAGTGCTGAAACATTTAGGTGCAAATTGGCAGAGTCCTCATCAGTAACAAACTACAGATGAACAGTTAGGGGCCACACATAACATATTGCACCGCAGACTTAAAATTACTGAGGGCCTAAATGAAAGGTTATGTTTATGGACAACGAATCGAAGTTATGCTTCAGAAACTGGACACAGCCTATTTAGAAAAAGAGTGTCATAATGAAAATCCCCGATAAAATCAAACAATCGAAAAAGAAACACGTTGTCACGTACTCGACACTGAATTTTCCGCAATGCGCTCAGCAGTTCGGTATTTAGTTTAATTTTTACACTCAACCTTCCCAAGCAATGTGTAGATCATTTGGGGAATCCAGCATTGCCCAGTTTTGTATTGATTCTTGATTTAATTCACGTGACCACTGAAGACTGAAATCTGCTTTTAGCATTCTGCTTCTTAGTTACTTCAAATACCATTACGCCGAAATCAAGTGGACATTTCATCCAAGAGCATAAACACGAGCCGTTCATCACGTACGGTTTAAGCGCTTTCGCAAAATTGCGAAAGACGACTATTTACTTCTTCATATCTGTCTGTCTGTCCGTCCGTCCGTATCGAACAACTTCTTTCCCAATAGACAGATTTGTATGTAATTTGATATTTGAGTATTTTTTGGAATCTTAGTCGAGAAAATTCAAGTTTTATTAAAATCCGACAAATAATAAGGGGTAATTTATATAAATATCTTACTTACATGTATGAAAGCAGCTGGCCGAATTCTTATAATGGAAATATTTCAGACAAAATTGTAGAGAAACTCAAAAACGCATTTTATGTTCAACAACATTTTCCCCTTAAAATCTTACCCTTTTTGAGATAAAGAGGAAAAGTATGGCAGATTCAGACGGGCCACAGAATGTGGTACATGAACTTCGTATGCTGGATAGGCTAGAAACACACACTCGTTTGCAAAAATGGTTAAGCGAACGTACCCCAATTTTACGTTATACCTACATTGCATGTTCTGTTCCAATCAAACTCTGCTATAGGGCCTTTCATTCCTTCGAACATCCTATTCAGCTCTGACCCTAAAATATCTTCGCAAAAATTTAAGTAAATATTTCATCACATAAATTATTCATAAGAAATTGTTACTGAAATATTTTCTTCATATTTCATTCAGAAAAACTAAAGGATAAAGTGAACAAAACGAAACTTGATGAATAGGATGAATACAAAGACCCTGAGAAAAGTGGAAGGAATTGAGGTAGAAAGAGCACACCATATATAAGTTGGTGGTGTTCTGATGGGGGAGGGTTAGTCATTCTGTGGAGGTTTGCTGGCTTTGCAATGGAATGAATTATGACGTCATATTTCAGTAAGAAGCATGGGAACAGAAAGGAAGGCGTGCGTGTGTAACAGTGGAGAAGAAGTATGGCACAGAAAAGGTGACAACGATGGTGATGACAGGGCGTGGGTGTGGATCAGATCCAAAGAAAAGCAAGACAATTCATATACACAGGCAGTATTAAAACTGAACTGGGACTGCAGTGAAATGGCGAGTAGAAATCAGTGAATTGCTCTGTTTTGGCACTAAGCATCGCCTGTAATATTACGGTGCAAGAGTTCCTGATAATTATGTGGTTTGCAGGAAGCAAGACATTTCAAACAATTTACTCTTGTAATTATATAAGTCACTTCGCCCACGTAACTGTCTGCCATTTTTGATAATCTACTATATTGTTAGTCGAAAATTTAACCATGAACCCTGTAAAAATCTCGTCTGACTTCATACATTCTGAATTTGAATATTAAGAGAAAATAAAATATTTTGGTGACAACAGCTCGTATAAACGTTAGGAAAAATTAGACACCAGCAAAGCCAACCAGATGGAACTCTCACGAAACAAGTATGCAACGATAGTTGTCTCATGTCTCCATAGTTTTCTTCATTCAATTCAAATTCCACACCCCAAATTTCAATCGCTAAAAAGAAAAGAGAGATGGAAGGAATAAATCTAAAATTCTGCTCTTTTGAGACAAATATTTAGCTATATTTTAAATTATGACTATGTATGTCAGTGAACAGTGTGAAATTCACCAGGTCAAGAACGTGTTACGGACGTAAAATATCCTTTAGTATGTTTACACACCTTGTCATTATGTCGGGCCCTTAGCCTGATGTACTTTGCTCTAGACATTTCCTCAGGACGTGAGAGTAAATAAAACATAACAGATATGTGCCTAGGTAACAGGCAAATACATTCAGTCGCTGTCCACATTCTGTACTTCCTCAATATTGTGTTCGAACTGTTAGACCGAACAGTATGTACGGCATAAAGTTACTGAACACTGCACAGTATTTATGTCAAGTGCTCTTCGTACAGACCCACTAGGAGCAGCTTCAGATTCACACCACAGTAAACAGTCTGATTTGGTATTTTGCAATCATCAACCAATGATATCTAAGAAAATCCGAATTTTAATCTTAAGACATTAATAGGCAAAGTAAAGGGCGCAGGCCTTCAATCACAACTCAGTTTTATGTTACATTATTATATATCTTTTCCGTGCTACATGTTTCGGTGTAAGTACAAAAAGCCATAATCAGGCGAAATTACAGTACCAAATTTAATAACGCCTATTATACAGACAGTTACCCGAAAAATGTTTGATCCCCAGAAATTGGCACAATTTGCAACAAACCATGTTTCTCAATGTGTAAATCTTCCATATGTTTTTAACATAAAATTTTGCTTGACTCAAATTGAAGCTTTAACAACATTCCTATATTTTAACGAAAACTGAATGAATGACTGTAACTTTACATGACAAATTTGTTTGGTGCAGTAATTACGCCTGATGACAGCTCTTTGTACTTACGTCGAAACATGTTGCACATTAAAGTCACATAATAATATAACGTAAAACTTAGTTTTGATTCACGACCTTCGCCCATTACTTTGTATATCTTCATCAAAACGGAATGCCTAGGCTTAAGACATCAATAAAATGACATGCAGACTGTTAGTACTTCGCCCAGAAATTTTGGTGTCGTATTACAAAAAACTGTTTGCTAAACCAAACTACAAAGAACGTACGGCAGTTAAAATAATTCTTTATCCAAGTAAGTAGTTATACTTGTGGATAAGAGGGGAAACTGTTATTGTAGCGTAGTCTAGTGTACTGTACTTGCAGTACATTGTAGTGCAGTGCATTGAAAGTAAAGTGTTGTGATGTTTTAATTAGAGGCAATGGACGGATTTCTAGTTCACAGAAGCCAATCAAATATCCTTGCCATCCACATCTACATAAATAAAACCTAATATGAACAGTACACAGCGTCTATACTGACAGCTCATAAAGAAGAGAAAATACATACAAAGATAAGAATTGCATAGAAACCTAGATTAATGCATTTTAAATGAAAATGTTTCTAAGATTAGTGAAACTGTAAAAAGATGTACACAAAGACAATATGGATGTTTTCCGATAGACCTTTCACGTTTTCTATGCAGTTAAGAGTTTCTGGTTTCTGACAACATATGTCCCCAAAGACGACCTTTAGAGCACAGTTTGCAACCCTCCTTCAGGGATACGAAGTCACAATTCTCTAGAAAAAATTGAAGAGTTTTTAGTAATGCTATGAAAAAGGCTATACAAATTGCGAGCTACCAGGTCGTCCGGGTGGCTACATTTTCTTACGTAACCCAGTATTTTTGTGTCTTCAGTATTTCACCTACGCATAAAATTCTGAAGTGGCTGCATGATTTTTAGAAAATGTTTTTCAGTCCTGGCTAAGAAAAGTGGACAAATGCCGGGATTCAAAATAGTTAGGTCTGAACCGATGTAGGGAAGCGGCAACACCAACGTTTGTGTTCCAGATGGACATGATTCAATTCCCGGCGAGTTCACCCACTTATGGCGGGGTTTTTGTTCATTTCTTCGGCACTTCCAGAAGAATAAGGAAACAACCGTCCAACTCTGACAGAAGCTATGGCCACTTGCTTCGAAATTTCTTCATGTTCACCAAACATGTTACATCCGATCTTAAAACGTCACCCACAGTTGAAAAAACGTTGATAGATAACCCATGATCCATCCACATACAATTTCTACCACTATATGCAAGCGTGGCAGGTTTACCACTTCCATTTTAAACAAATGGGAGGAATTTCAGAATCTTTTTGCATCAAACTACGTGCTCGACGACACTAATGGTCGTGGTATTACCCTTGAAAACATTTGGAAAACGCATAAACAGTAGAAGAAGACAGTTGTTGTACGACGCAAGGTCTGGAGCAAAATTCCTATCACGTAGATGCTTCAGCTACAAATATGTTCTTTGCATTCTTCGCCACTAAAACAAGTTACCAACTACGGTTTTCGGGTCGTGAATCATTTCTATATATGGAAAAGACGTAAAATAACCTCACTATCCTTGAAATGTGTAAAACAAAAAAAAAAAACACCCAGTTTTTAATCAACACCGATAGTAAGACAGCAAGGACACGTACATTTTCAAATAACAATAACTGAATAACTAATTTACTGATTGAGTGACCAACTAAATAACTAACCATTTAACTATCAACAAAGACTGGATTCCTTCTTACCAGACAGCAAGGCCCGAATGATTATTTCCGCGTTCAGAAGAGGCCGTTTCTTGTCATCCTGAGCAAGATAAATATGTCTTTCATATTATCTTCCCACCAAACTCTAGGTATTCTATGTTATCTCTTGTATTCACAGTTTTTCACCAAAACCCACTATGGGCTTCTCTTCTCCCCGCACGTGACACATATACCCCCTATCTCGTCATCCTTAATTCGTTCACCCCATTACTCTGTTTACAAATTGTTAACACTTCAAGATATTGGAATATGGGGCTATAGACAGCGGTGTCTTAAAAATATTGAATCCAGTGGCTGATCAGATATTTTTATTTCCTTAAAACAGGAACTCTGTGAAGAGAAGAAACGTAGAAAATCGGTGCAGCGAGCTACCGAGGATTGCTGTAAAGATAAGCTATTATTACATAGAAATTTGTTTGCCAGTTTAATGCTAGCGACTATATAAATGGACAGGACATCATACTAGGCACCGTTCTATATCTTTTGCATCTCCTATTAGTGATAAACTGATGACGATAGAGATCCGCTGTGGACACAACTGATGAAGAGTGAGGGTTCTGTCCTAACACAGTTACAGAACACAGACCTAATCAGTGGTAAAGTTAAGTTTTTTCCTGCGTTTCAGTACGAAGTATTGAAGACAAAGAAGGGACGCAAAAGAAACCTCATCTATTCTTAACCTTGAAGCTTCATGGAGGAGTGTCCTTCTTTCTCGAAGAAGAAGACGTCGGTACCCAAACGGTCTTTGCCCAAAATTTGCCATTTCAGGTAAGGCTATTTGACAGTCCTTAACGCCACAGTTGTAAATAAACAAACTACTCCTTTCTCTAGCATCGGTGGAGATTCGATTCTGATACACGTTATAAGAAACTCTTCTGTAAAATATTCTGTATCTTAAAATAAAAATGCGCTGTGATGTGACGTCATGTATTCAGGTAGAAATTCACAGGCGTGTTGATGGAAAGTGCTCCATTATTCTGGCGGTATTTCAGAAGTCGGTCAGTTTCTGGCATAACGTACTGTATCTTATCTCCGGATATAACTATTTTCTCAAATTTACCCTTTGCATTTTTTACTACTTCAGCTCGTTTCCCGATAAACAGCCATCTTAGACATAACTTGCAAGTCTTTCTCTCTTTCAAATGTCAAAAAAGGTAATAAAATAATTCTCTTCTTATTTGAAATCAGACAAAATTAGGGACCTTTTTTTGTAGCGAAAGCAAAACCCCATTCCATTCGCACTTGGTAACGAGAGAGTAATTGAAAATGTATATGTAGTAATGACATGAAAACACCGAATGGACTATAAAATCCATGCAGACAATATTGACTACGGTACGACTTATGCCTGCATATTGTGGTGACCGTTAGTGATATCTACAATCTGCAATCTGAGTTTTTTTTCTGAGAGCTGAGGTCCCGTACAACGAAGGAGCAACCATCGCGCACAGATGGGATGGTCGGTGGGCCCCAGAGCCGTTCTGGTTATGGTAGTATAGAACGTGATAACCAAAATCATTCTATAAAGACAGAAATAAAATGTAATATCGCAAAATATTTGGAAAATTATTAACGTGGCTGAATGAAATGCTGGCTACATTCTGACTGCTCTATCAGCTTTTAAGCGACTGGTTGATATACGGAAATACAGCGAGGTTAGATCTGATCTACATGTAAATTATGGGTTAAAATTAACTGATATGGACCACACTTGAATACTCCTCTCTTTTCCCACGCACGAAATTCACTATAAAATTCCAGAACAATAGACATAACTTCGACCGAACGCTAAATCATGGACGTCGAAGTTATTTCAATAACTAGCCGCACGATCAGACGACCACATGTGCGGGTGGCATGAGTAACTTCATTGTTAACAATGAGGCAGTATGGCTTGTAAGATACTACAAGATATGGACTTTTTGTTTGCAATACAAATTATATTTCACTGACATCTGGCGGCAGGCCGTCACACAACGGAAGCAGAGAGCAGGTGGTTTGTCTCTACTGGGCCGCTAGAACACATGTGGTAGCTAAGCAACAGAAAGTTTTGTTAAAATTCTCAGACAGGCGCATTAATATAAGTCAAGGAAAGGAATGTGAAAACAGAGCTAAACGGATTTTTCTACTTTGATCCCTGAGGGACAATCTTTGGTAACAGAGAATCGATGTCTTCCACACTGAAGTAGTGACAGTTCGTGGGTTACATCATGGAGCGGATTCCTTCTTCAGAAGTTAACATTCAACTAACCCACAAATTCTCCACGTCTTATGAAAGCCGAAGATTATTACCAAGTTAACTAGCGTCAAAGTCCATAACCATATTCAATCCCAAACCATCTGCATCCTCCTACGATCTTCACAACTAATTTTCTAAAAGCCCATTCTAATATCTGTCCAGTAAATTCTATTGGCTACCTCACTAACCTGTCATTAGGTTTCTACCTCCTTGATTTCAATAATCTAACAATACTGGGTGGGCTACTTAGCTACGGTCCTCGTAATGAAACAATGTGCAGTCACCAATTGCTGCATCAATTGTTGACTCATACATTTCTACTAAGTACTTATTTTCAGATAGACCAACTTGTATTTTCTGCCATCAGTAGAATGTCTTGTTCCACAACCACATAAACGCCTTAAAACCATTAACTGAAATACATTAATTTTTATTGTTTTGAAAATTGTGAGATCCTAGCAGATTTTGTATTAGTAGCAACAAATATTTCCATTCTTCTACTAAAACCAACTAGATGCACTAATTTCTCAAATTTATTTTTGGAATAAAACTCTACATGTTTCGGACACTTCCTCTGTCCATCATCAGAAGTTTTTCACTGCACAAACAACAACGGTATGTCATAAAGGTTTGCTGACAGCTTGCGAGCAGGATAAGGACGGAGTTCCATCCTGTATGACATATACCACTGTTGTGTGTACAGTGAAAAACTCCTAATGATGGACAGAGGACCTGTCCGAAAACATGTAGAATTTTATTCCAAAAATAAATTTGAGAAATTAGTGCATCTAGATGGTTTTATTATAAGAAATTATCACGATGCACGGTCACCTGAACATCAAATATGTCCATTTCGTTACACTAATTTAATAACAGATATAATTTCATTGCACTTCTTCCTCCGCAGGAAATGCACTTTAAGGCTCTATTATTTTCAAATAAACCATTAAGAACTTACATGTAATTGCATTACTATCAACACGTTATAAGTGCGGTTTTAATAGTTCATATGTGTATATGGATCTATATTGCATTATACCTCAAACTCCATAGTCTACCGCAGTTTTATACCAGTCACATCTACTCGCATTCTAATATCATTAAATTTTCTAATTCCATACTCTTTTGCACAACGATTAGACAGTGTTTAATGCCGCTGCAGATTTGCAGTTTTTAATACAATTTAATATAATCAGTGAAGTAACTTCAGTCACACGGTACATTACTCCTTTGTCTGTATGCTTTTCTCTGCATGGTCGAAGGGAAGTCTACAAACTACGAGAGGGTCGAATGTGAGTACTACAACTGCTGATGCCAAACTGGTTGGTGTCAAGTCTGTGACACGACAAGTAGCATATTTAAGAATTTTCAGTATATCCATGAAGTACTTCCACATTCTTATTGTGAATCAAGCACAACAATTCTCGCCTTCTGTTCTGTCTGAAATAGCTTCATGACAAGAAGAGAGGCACAATAAAAATACCAGCCACCCAGCCAGACAGATAGACAGACAGACACATGGGTAAGCGGATTGCCTCCCATCCATCAGACGGAAATAGGAGTGAAAGAACTGTTTTCAGTTACATCGAGGGAGGAAATTGAGAAACAGACAGGCCGAAGACAGGGGGGAATGGAATGGAGGGGAGGGGGTAAATGTAAAAGACTTTTCACGAAGGACCCTTCACATCCAACCTTCTTCAGATACGTGTAAATGTAAAGAATGTAAAAGAACTGAATATGTAAAGAATTTATTCATTTACATTATACATCGTACTACCTTGGTGTTGTTTACTTTTGCGCATGTTTTATTGTAAGTTGTCTTATGTGAATTGTTGTTTAGTTTTCTTGTGTATATTGTTGTGGTTGTCTTGTGTGTATTTTCATCACCTAACGTGTTCATGTGTACCAGTTGCGCTACGTGTGTATTGCTGTTTTTACTTTAGATGCCGGACTGCTGGCTAGAATCATTATTCGGAAGGTCCTGCGACCGACCACCTCGACACAGGTTTTTCTTGGATTCCTTGTGTCTCTAAGCAAATGCTGAGATGGTTCCCAAAATTCCAAGTTGCCACTACATGCTCCTCATTTAGCCCTCTCGACTTAAACTTATTAGTAACCATCTTCAAATTTTGTGTACATGTAAAATAACCACTGCCACCGGGTGACAACCCAATTGCAGTTAATAAATATTATTATTTGCATTAAACCCTTTAATGCACAATGCAATAGATGCTATAAGGCGAAAAACTTGAAAGCTACCCACAGTGTTACTTATTTGCAGATATTATTTTGCTCTGAAAATAAAAAGCGGCATTCCTAATCCCAACATAATTGACTTTTTAATGAAGACGCTTTGTGTTGCTTTGGACTAGAAGTTGAACACTTAGGTATTATGCAAACAAATTCAGAGTAATTAACACGATATACATTCATGGCATATTAAGTCTAAGAATACGTCTCACTCGTCCAGTGTGAGTGGATTCTGAATTCCACCTCAGTCTTTATGACATCACGCTCCAATTCTCTACCCACGGACAGCAGTAAATATTTTACTCGGTCGAAATAGATATAGAAATTATTTGGTTGTCCATAAAGCTGAAACAGCACAACAGCACCTAATAACAGCCACGGATATAGTCGTCCTCAGTCTGAACACGAATCCAGTCAATCTAGACTTCACATGTTGTAAAATGCAAAATATTTAAACATTACTTACTTAGTCCATGGTGAGAGTCCTTCTTGAGAAGCTAAATGGTTTGCAGCTAGTCAAGAAATTCCTCGCATTTCACGGAACCCGAAGACTCGTTACCACACTCACATGCGTCCGCCACCTATCTCTATCCTGGGCCAGCCCAATCCAGTCCATATACCCACTTCCCACATCCTGGAGATCCGTCCTAATATTATCCACCCATCTACGCCTAGGTCTCCCCAGTGGTCTCTTTCCCTCGGGTTTCACCACAAAGAACCTATACACCCCCCTCTCCTCACCCATATGCGCCACATGCCCAGCCCATTTCATTCTTCTCGATTTTATCACCCGAACAATATTGGGTGAGGAGTACAAAATACATTACTCTGCGTAATAGCCGTAGCGGTGGTAGTAATACTAATGTTATGTGCAGTACTAAATGTTGTGTTTTAAAAATGGGCTCTCTCCTCCATTAGAATGTTAAAGATTTATCTTTACAAAAAAAAGACAGGGCAAGTTCATAACCCAACAGTCAAAGGAAGTTATGCTTCGATAGGTAAAGATGAACTCACAAGCCATTTAATCCTCTGAGAAAGGACATCCAACTAAATTACACTCACAGGCGTGAGTAAGGAATGTGTTCGTTGTGTCTCAAAAAGAGGAAAAAATTGCGTGTTTGGTGTCTCATTTATTAAAGTTTGTATTTTATCAGAGTTTATTTGATAATTTAAAAAGTTTCAGTTTGAAGAATAAAAGACCAACTTGATGTCACTTGCTATTTTATTTCACTTCTTAAGTGCTCAACATGTTTCGGACATTAATATATCCATCATCAGGAGCTTGCG
>Ga0136643_10002103_pt1 | contig 25407 bp, 19 predicted proteins | sample TergutLab28metaG_FD_96883 | JGI IMG/M metagenome (GOLD analysis project Ga0136643, IMG submission 96883) | Labiotermes labralis P1 segment gut microbial communities from Petit-Saut dam, French Guiana - Lab288 P1 (version 3) (version 3) | ecosystem: Host-associated > Arthropoda: Insects >... | reverse complement strand
GAACAAACAGCGACTTGTGCCACTTACAGCATAAACTGATTGGTTTTTATAACCGAGATGAAAAGTGTTTACAGCGCGGTACGGACTGGGCCTTTAAATAGAGCGGTCTGCGCTTCGTCTGTACAGGGTTAAACTTAGCTTTTATTCATCTGTACATCTACGCGTCCACACTATAAAGAGCCAACAGTTAATGCTGTATACGGTTATAAACATTGTCCATATTGACATTAATATGAAACGTATGGAAAAGCTATGTGAGCGGATTGCAGAACCGTTACATCAGGTGATACCGTACATGTAGTTAATACGGGCTCTACACGAATTGTGGAGAATTGTTGTATTTTACGGTCTGTTTTGTTTTGACTGTCATTCGCCTCTCTGCTGTTGTGTTTCAGTTATTCCATTCGGTGAAGAAAGTAAAATGTCGACAGTTGCTTCAACCCAATTCCAACTTTAGATTAACTTCCCCACTGCAAAACCTCATTAATAGCTTCTCTGCGATAACAATACTTGGCTTGGCTCTACAAATGACGGGGTTGCATACTTCTGCTCGAAACTACAGGCGTTCATTGTTTTACGCGGAGCAGGGTGTGCTGGAATAGCTTAGTCTGTATAGCGACTTGCTTCTGGCTGGCTGGACTGTCTTGGGATTGAAACCCGGTGGGAGCGGAACTTTCCGAACCCGGTGAGACCGGCCGTGGGGTCCACCCAGCCTCCTGTACAGTGGGTACGGGCCCATTTCTGGGCTTAAAGCTGCCGGGTTGTGGCGTTGACCACGCACCCTTATCTAACTCCGGGGTTAAAGAAAGAGTAGAGCTATTCCTCTGCCCCCCCCTCCCCCACTGGGGCTTCGTGACCTGTTCTAGGATGAACTTTTTAGGCGGAACAGGGTTCTTGGGATCCCTGTAAGAGGGACATCGTAACTGACCTGCAGTAACTGGGTTTGCGAGCTCACCATGTATGTATGTATGTATGTATGTATGTATGTACGTACGTGTGTATGTAATGTATGTATGTAATGTATGTATGTAATGTATGTGAGCTCCTTTCAACTGTTGAACCATTTGGCCGATTTTAATGACATTTGGTACAAACGTTAGGACATTGGGGGTTAGCCAATTCTCGTACTTTTCAATTGTCTGCTGTCAGCTATAGCAACCTGGAAGTCACAGATACTTATTATGGAGTCTTCGACAACTATGCAGCTTTGGTAAAGCATAAACACATATTTTTTATGTATACCAACCACCACCAACACACCTTTCAGTTTGATGTTAGTGACTTGTAAACTTCTGGTGCTAGGCATGTGACATTTGATACAAATTTTGTGTGATGTAGACCTGTTGATGATGAGTATATTATTGTAATGATGGGGTCGGTGCGATACTGTGAGAATTTGCATGGCAGGTTTAACGTAGACAAAATCTGTACGGCGGTGGTGGAGGCGGCGGCGACGACGACGACGACGACGATGACGACGACGACGGTGGTGGTGGTGGTGGTGGTGATGATATATAACATTCGAGATTTGAGTTTCTGACACTTTTGGCTGTGAAGTTTACCATCTTCTGGAATGTGACACCAGGTAGACTTGTATAAATTTACCGATGTTTCGGAGAAACATAGTGGTCTCACCTCCTGAAGATGGAAGCAGTTTTTTCCCTGAAATTTCTTTAAATTTCTGCTAGACTGAACGTCGTTGTGTCCCAGAAGGTGGCAATCTTCAGCATATAACATATTTAGATTTGCAAGGGTTAACTAAAGTAGAATTCAGTCTTACGTTCAATGTGCCGGTCCAGTTTGCTAACACAGCAGGCTGTCTCTTTTGAGTTATAAATGACCCAGATTTGTTTTAAACTCTATCATTTTCATTATGTTATATAATTTAGTGTCCTTCGAATTTGTTCACACATGATCACATATACTTCTTTCTGAAATCTGTGATTTGTAATTTGTTAAATCAAACAATAACAAATCCACAAAAACAAAAGTAAATTTCGTACATTTCCTATAGTTGTAGTTAAGGATTAAGTAAGGATTTTAATTAAATGACAGTTATGTTACTGTCGTGCCCAGCATTGATCATTACAAGATGTGGCCACTTTACATGTATGTAATGTACACCACCTTGGAGAAATGCTTCCAGCACTTTTTGTAAGGACTTCACTTTCTGGAGGCAGATATAATTGTTGTACACATGACATGCTTCTAGTTTTCTGCTTTAAAATTTCACTGGACAAAAATTTTGCTCAATCTAGACATTGTCCTAAAAGACAGTAATTTTCATAATTAATATTTTTAACAACCAACTTATATTAGTGTTATTTATATTAAAGTTATATTTATGTTATTTTATATTAAAATATTTCAATCCCAATGGATTCATCATCAGGGAGTATGTACATCACATAATTGTGTATTAGACAAGGTTTAAAATTGTTGTAAACTTTTGTATATCGATATCTTTTACACCACGTGAAATTTAAACTGTTCTTTCTAAGACTGATGTAGAGATGCAGCAATTAGGAACTCTGAAAATCAACATCAAAATAGTTAAAATACAATTATGCGAATATTTATGGAACATAACATGTAGAACGATAGTTGAGTTATGTTCTGATACATAAGAATAATTTTTATAGTCACCACTATGTGAACTGCAGCTCTAATCTTGTCTGTAGTAGACATCAAAACTAGTGAGGGATGAAATTTGTAAGGGTAACTTGCATATAGGATACTTGTACCTAAAATAGGAGTCAAACTGGAATAATTCTGTATAACAGAATGCGGGCTGTTCCTCTCCAGTTTTAATTTCTGACATTGTTCTGTCACCTTCAATTTAATCCACATAGTTGACTGACGGCTGTTCTTGACAGGTACAAGGCACATTTTGTCATATATAGAGCATCTCAAATACTGTATCACCTCTTGATTGTAATGCTTGCTCACATATTGTCTAGACACTCTCCTGAGATGCATTGGCTTGTGAAAAATGTGTTTTGACTTACTCTCTTTATGGGAAAATATGCTTATGGTGTAATGCCCTTCTGTCTTTTCTTCCAAATTTTTAAACCAATTGAGATATTTTATGAAACTTGTTATGAATGTTAGTCCTTCAGCTGTCAAGTGTGCCAGTGAATTTGTGTGCTCTTTCCATTAATTAATTAATGAAAACTACCTTCACACAGAACTGTATTTATATAAATAAGTATTTACATTTTTACCATCTTTTAAAATTTCTTGTATGTAGCCTGATGATGGTCTGGTAGGACCAAGAAATGTAACTGGCTTGTAACAGCCTGTTGTATCACAAAAAATGTTTTTGTGTTTGATGGTGATTTTTATTTATTTATTAATCATTTAAAAACACAAGGATGTTGTCTTTAAACTGGTATTCTTTCCTTTTTTCCCCCCTGCATTGCATTTTTTCTCTTATGTCTGTATTTATTGAGCTTCTTTGGTTCTAGGGTCAGTGTCTTATCAACGTTGGTGGTGATGTGGTCTTTGTCTCCTACTACTCAGAAGATTGACCTGAACCAACTGTGAATGTGTAATTGAACTAGTTTATACTTGGGCCTACACAGATCTTCGGTAGGGGGATCATACTTACATTATTATACAGTATAGTCAGAAATGGCTTGTTGCACATTGTTGTGCAGTTTCGTAAGAGGATGTGTTTTGGAATATGTATTAAATTGTATATGGTATATACTTTTATAAATTTAAGTTAAACTTACTTTTTAAACACACTTCAATATTTCATTTCTGGTTACATATATGTTGTTTAGTGGCTTCATAGTTAAAAACAAGCTTTTTCTGAACTGTGTATACGTTGTTTTACACACGTCTACATGTATAACAGAGTACTTGTTAGGCCTATGAAACTTAAAACTGAAGAGACTACATTGTATTCAGGACATGAATTTTTGTAAAGTGCAATTTCCTTATTTTTTAGGGTTTATTTTTTGTTATTTTATTGACTGAGTGGTATGTTACATGTACTTAACAAGTTTACTCGGAATGACAACTTTCATTAATATTTTAAAATGTAGTTTGTAGACATGATGTTTGTACACTTTTACAGGGTTTATATTCTGGTCCCCGTTCATGAAATTCGCCTGCATTGATTAGCTGTAGTAATATGTTTCTGTACCTTGGGTTTATACCCGTGTGTGAGGTTTGTGTGTTTGCTCACCTTGCACAAAATCATGAATGTTAAAGAGGTATGCAACACAGTGGTCAAGGGCAGTCTCAGCTCACATTAATGACAGACAGCTTTAGTTGCAAGCAGGCAGTTTAAAGCTGTGTGCTTTAGTTTGGAACACAAGCAAATCTGGGAGTTGGAAGTAATATAAAGTTTTACCTAGAAACTCATAAAATATGTTCAAAAGCAATATCTATGTTAAGTCTTTAAATAAATATTTGCAAAATACTTAGTGTTTAATGGCAATACCAGAACAGATATATGAAATGCCATGTTTAAGAAATTGTAACTTTCAAGGGCATGTGACTTTGCAGTTTTAGGGATAGCAACACTAAAATATGTAGGTGTTGGACTGCACAGAGTTTCAGAGAGATTCTCATCTAATGTTTAGAACTCTGAGGAGTTTTAGTAACTGATTCAGGCCTGTGGTCCATTAAGACCTCATAATATCATCAAGATCTTCTAGAGGAAAACTTTTGTACACACCAGCAGTTGTAATATTTGTTTGAGAATACAACTGGAAAATTAAATAGTCATTACTGTGCTTTGCATTCATTGTGTACACCTTCACAGAAAGATACCGAATGTCATGAATTTTATAATATTTAGATCATTTGGCTTATAATTGAGCTAATTTTATATATGTGTTACATACACATGAATGCTTTAGAACCTACTCTGACATATTTATGTTATGATATGTGAGATTCTCACTGTGGTATTGATGATGAATCAAGTCTTCTAGGACATGGTGCCATGTCAGTTGGTTATGAGTCACCTACATTTCAGAGGAGCTTGCTGCCCTTTTATTCTGGATGTAAGCAGCCCAAGGAAAAACACCGGTAAGTGTTTACCAATTGACATAGGCTAATGCATGATTTCAGGCTTCTGTCGGGGTGTGAGTGAGATCTGCACTGTTTTGGGATTTTACAGTGTGGAATGGTAGTTTCTGCTGATGTTTTGGGGACAGCCTATGGGCCCCATCTTCAAGGGTCAAGCAGTCCAGGAAGATGTAACTGCTTGACCCTTGAAGATGGGACCCATAGGCTGTCTCAAAACGTCGGTAACAAACTGCCATTCAATACTGTGTTAATCCCAAAAGAGCGCAGACATAGATTCACATCCCAAAAAGACTGGAACCTTTGTAACTTATACTTGATTGTGACTTTTCTCTATACCAGTTGCAATAGTTTTACTACCATGACTTGAGTTTGACGTCTGCCTTCGTAAGAATGATGTGCGGTATGTAAAGATCACAATTGACATTTGCATAAGAAAGACTGTGATTAGAAGAATATAATTTTTACATGAGGGAGTCATACAAGAGTAGAGTTTGTTAGTGATAAGATATATGTAATGCTAAGAGGTTGCTGGTGTGATATTATTATTCTGAATGCGCATCTCTCAACTTTAAATTTTTCAGCTGATCTTTTCCTTAAGCATCACATGAAAATTCAGTTAGGAGATTTCAACAGAAATCAGGGAGGGAGGATATTTTCAAGCCCAGAGTTTACATGAAACTAATAATGGTAATGCTATTACAGTAGTGTACTTTGCCACATCAAAAATTCTAGTTGTCAGGCACAAAATGTTCCTGCTCAGAACATTCGTAAATACACTTGCGACCTCTTCTGATTGGAAAACTGTTTTATCAAATATTGATTGATATGAGCCGACATTCATTTATCCATCATGTGCAATCTTTCAGGGGAGCTGACTGTGATAGTGATCACCATCTGGTGGTTGCAAACAATGGGAGAGATTTGTCAGTAAAGAAATGAGAATTACAGAATTTTGATGTGAAGATATCCCATCCCAAGCAACTAAACAATGTGGAATTTACAGAACAGTGTCAGGTTAAAATCTCAGACAGGTTTGTAACTTTAGAGAAAGAATGGGACATTTTTTGACAATATTTAGAGAGAATATGAAGATCTCAACTGAAAAGATTGTAGGTAATTTCAAATGAAGCAGTGTAAACATAATTTGAAGATGGGTGTTCAGAATTTCGGATTACAATAGCAAACTAATTTGGAATGGTTACAGGATCTTATGAAAATTATTGGCAATCAGAGCTGGACAGTGCAAGATGTGAAACCAATAGAAGTTTCAGGAACCAAGTGGGAATATTTAGAAGGTAAAATTGATTAATTTAGAGCATATATTAAACCAGGAATATTAGAAGCTTGTGTAGGAGCTTAAAATAATTTAAGAAGGGTTCCTGGCAAAGAGCTAACTTGATAAAGGATGTGAAAAATGATTGCTTTCAGAATCCCACAGTGTTGTGAAAAGGCAGAAAATCACTGTTATATTCCAGTGAATGTATGTGGGGTTAAGGATGTTAGGCAGACTAAAATGCAGACTGGTTTTGAATAATGTGATTATGAAAAATTATTGATAATTGCAAAGCATTAGCCACACAGAAATTAAACACACAGCATTGTAAACAATAACTCAGAATGTTTGTTAGTTATCATATTATATTCAGTTCAGTATTGCTGCATGCCCTGCATGCAGCAAGATGATGTTCTGCTTCATGCCAAACGTTCTATAATAAAGGCTATTCATTGTGTTCACTTTGCTGTTCAGTGCCATTCTGTCAGGTTGTGTAGGGTTTTAAGCATTGGCATGTTGGCAGAATGGAAATCTCATCCTTCACAAGGCCCTACAGGAAGAAGTCAAGGGAGGTCACAGCTGGACACTCATTGTCTGAACCATTACTCAGGCAGCTGCTTATTCAAGAATGTGGTCACCTCATTTTGGATGTGTGGTGGCACCCCCTCATGTTGGAACATAACAATTGGTTTATCTTCATGTCTTTCAGGTATTAATCAAAACTGCAACATGTTAACTTTTGGCACAGAGTTGAGAATCATTTCAGTATGTGCAGGGCAAAAAATGGGGTGCGTATTTAACATGCATAACATGTTAAAATACTTTTTTGAATTTCCATTTATGGTGCTGTATGTGTACTGTATGTCTATTACTTTCCTAACAATAAATTTTAGTAATTTTTTCTGTTGATCATCTTAATCATCAAATTGTGCAATAAAGGTACTGTCCAATGCGGTAAGTTAGTCAATCCTGCAGATGTGGGATTGCTGGTCAGTGTTTGTAATTTAGTGCTGGTTGAGGATCAGACATGAAACAGTGCTTCACGGAACATAATTTTGTTCAGTATATGGCACAGTAGGCATCTTTTTACAGGTAAGGAATAACAAGAAGTTGTGGGAAAACCCTGTTACACTTGCTTGTAGAAAATAGTCTGCTTTATATGATGAAGCTATCTGGTATCGTACATCAGGAATTGTAACATTTAATGATCTATTTCATTGCATATTTTCCACTAACATAGAATCTGATTATATTAAGTTAATGAGTATACAGTGTAAGATTTGCATCATTGTCGTGTTTGCAGTAGATACCAAGGGAAAGAATGGTTTTTACAGAATTTGTAGGTATGAATACTAAGGAGCTGTCTCCATTCAAAATATCATGTGCCTGCTTCAAATGGTGTAGTATTATTTATTCCTATTAAAAAGTACAGGCGATGTTACATATATTTTTCACTCAAATATCATGTTAGCTAACATTATACACAAAAATTAACCTAATACCTCATTTATGTAGATGCATTACTGCAGAAAACATAATGGCTTGTGTTAATTTGTTCAAATGTCACTCCCACGGACATGCGCATGCCAGCCATGTTGGTTTTAATGACAAGAAAATTAAGAAATGTGATGATGGAGTGGACTGTAGTAGCAGAACATTCTTACCAAGTTCTATTAAAGTGTATCAGTTTAGTAAGTTACTGGGTTCAAACATATGGACATCAAATACCAACATATGAGCATTTCATAAAATAAGGGTAGGCATAATTATTATGAGTGCAGCGTGTAGCATGCTCGAGGAAGAGGAGAGAGACGTTCAGGGTTTTAGTGATAAAAACTGAAGGAGAGATACCGGAAGACAGGTGTGTGTGGGATGACACTATTAAAATGAACCTCCAAATATTACATGGGAGGTTATAGACTGGATTCATCTGGCTCAGGATGGGGACCTGTGGCGAGCTGTTGTGTATATGGTACTTCATCTTTGAGCTTCATAAAATGCTGGAAATATTTTGACTAGCTGAGAAACTGTCAGATTCTTGAGAAGGACTGCTCTGTGAAGGTAGTTCAGCTGAATAGCTCATGACTCAAATGGTGGTTGTTGAAATTCAATAAATGTGTTGTAAATAAGGTGTTAATTATCCAACTAAACACAGCCATACAGATCTAGTATATTAATCTTTTTTTTACACTGCAACATGTTTCGGCTGTCCAGTTAGCCATCATCAGGTAGGTGTCAGATACACAGTGTGGACATAAAGGAGAGAGGCCTGTCTTTACAGTGGACCGAGTTATAACAATATTATTCTAAAAACGGTAAAATAATGTTAAAATTAATGCATAATTATGTTATGGAATTCCTTAAGAGTTATCAATAATGTAATGTAATGTAAATAAGATAAAAAAAACCAGGTAAAATATGATAAAAATGATAAAAGATAAAAATGAGTAATGGAAAAGCCTACACAGTCTATATTTGTTTTTATCATTTTTGTCATATTTTACCTTGTGTTTTATCTCATTTATATTACATTTTCACATTGATTATACCTAAGGAATTCTGTAACATAATTATGCATTAATTTTAACATTATTTTACGTTTTTTGGAATAATATTGTTATAACTCATTCCGCTGTAAAGATAGGCCTCTCTCCTTTACGTCCACACTGTGTATCTGACACCTACCTGTTGATAGCTGATCTGGACTGCCGAAACATGTCGCACTGTGTAATAAAAGACTGATTTTCTAGATAAATATGGTTGTGTTTGGTCGGATAATTAACACGTTGCTGAGAAATAAGCAACGGGACGGTGTCACCCAAAAAATGTGTTTTTAATCTGCCTCCTGATAGTCCGCCTTACGAGTAGAAGATGAAGCATTTCACTGTCATTTCTCAAAATAGGTTGTTGTCAGCAGTCTTATGCCAGGGATTTAAGTGTGGCGTTGGTTGCAAATTGGATATAATTCGAGCATTGCTGTGGGATTTATTCCGGAACTCTGTTACAGGTTTGCTTGTGCGATATCTACCCATCCTGCAACTGCAGTGGAGTTTACAAACTACGTTCCAGGTGACAGTTACTTGTTTTATCTGTTTTGGCTTTGCAGTGTCCAGAAGTAAACGCATCAACCGACGTGCCTTAATGTTCTGCGTATTACTACTGGCGCTAGAATTGAGAGAATACGAGATAACTTTTTGTTCTCATCTGTCATTCGGCAGTAGAATATTTCCTACTTTATATGTCAAAGGAGGTAAAACAAACGACAAGTTTTCTCATGAAGGTTGTTGTGGTGCTGCTGTGGATATTCTGGTCTTTGTAAGTCGTCATTTGAGTGAAGTGAATCTTGATATTTACACATTGCGGCATTACTGGAAAGAGAAATGTCAAAATGTAGATTCTGATGCTTACTGGTTCCCGAATTATTCAACGGCTGTGTTTTAACGTGAGGTTCAAATCCTACTTACTGTGAATGGCGCGCGATTGTGCGTAAGGGTTTGGAATGAAACGTCGCTGCCTGGTCGGGAGTAATATCCATGCATTCGCTAGAGTGACTGAGTAAAAGCATGAATATCCGGTAACTCCGCAGAGAATAGGCCCAGGGTTTTCCCGGCTACAAGTATAGAGCGTTATATCTAGGTCCTGCTTAAGGAACAGTTTCCAATCATTTATTCCTATTCTCCGTTAATCATTCTGCTGGAAGATATTCGCTGTGTTAAGTGCATACACTTGCTCTTCTGGGCGGGGAGACGTGTAGCACGTTTGCGGAAGAAAGGTGCATACAGGGTTGTGGTGGGGAAAACCTGAGGGACGGAGACCACTTGGAAGACATAGGCTAAGATGTGAGGATAATATTAAAATGGATCTCAGAGAAGTATGTGGGTTTGGACTGGATTGATCTGGCTTAGGATAGGGACAGGCGGCAGGCTGAAGTGAATGCAGTGATGAACCTCCAGGTTCCATGTAATGCGGGGAATTTCTTGAATAGCTGAGGACGTGTTGGCTAATCAAGAAGGGTTCTGCTCATTGGAGTTAGGTGTATTTGATATTCTGTACTTAGTACATTCCCGTTGTGCTATAGAAAGAATGTAGACACGACACTTAACCATTTATTATACCAACTACTGCACTTACTTGCAGTATTAGGTAAAGGTGAAGTTAAAGGTAAAGCAATCCCTGTAAAGGCTTGGACAGGTCCTGAGGCTTCCAGGAGGTTGAGGCTCCCATATTTCATGATAATCGGCACATGAAGGTGGTAAGGCTGTCAGCCCCTTGAAGTGTCATATATCTCCTATCCAAGGTTTTGATACGCGATGGTCACTCCATGAGTGATGGTGCTGCGCCACAAGTTATTGTATATATTTGTGTAGTGGTGTATCAGTATCTGTATCTGCATCTTTACCGTTAAACTTTGAAGGTCCAGCGGTGAACAGGAAGTGCAACCTCAAGGTTGTATTGGAACATTCCGATGTGACTAATGGATAAAATAACGGTTATAAATTGCCGCCCTCACAGCTGTGTAATTTTATTAAAATATAACCAATCACATAATTGTATGACCATTATGAGCTATATGGTCGAAAAAGTCGCCATTTTGAATGAGATTAAGTAATTGGTTATATTTTAATAGAACTATACAGTCATGAGGACGGATATTGATAACTGCTATTTTATATGTACAATCTGCTGTAACGTTATCTTCTTAGGCACAAAGCGGAGGTCCTGGTTCGATGTCAGGCCAGGGATTTGTGGTGGAGAGAGTGACACTGGGAGAGGTTTTTCTCCTAGTGCTTCCGTTTTGCCCCTGGTGGTTTTATCCCCACCAAAGAATACTCAATGCTCAGTCATCTGTCACAGACACTGTATAATCTTAGGCGTTACCGGCATCGTTAAAAACACATTGAATCTTCTTCAGCAGTAACATGTTTCTGTGCGGCGTAATGTTTATACGGTTGCTTAGTTTTGTCAGTAAGGGATTTGCGTCTGCACGGGAAAAAAAATCATTGATGAATACCAAATTACAAATAACGAAACATTCAGAATAAAATTCAGTTATTTAGTTGAAGAGAGGCTTTTGCCTCTGAGTCACGAGTCATAACATTCATGTGCTCGCTAATAGTACTCTCTAGTAATAATAATAATAGTAATAATAATGTCTGCGTAGTGTCCTTTTCAGATACACTACCTCGTAGAAAAATGGATTAAGAAATTATGGCGTCAAGTTATCCTGAAACACCACGTTTTTGCTTCTTTTTATAGTTCAATCACATATTGATTCTTTGAATCCGGCTCTTGATACTTACGAATTTCTTTCTAAAATGAAGTCTTGAAGTCTGGTTGACTGGTTTCAGAGTCAGCGTCTTGGCAGTAAGTACAAAGATTTCTTGGTTTTTAGTTTCTCGTAAGTGTACATAGTGATGCAACACTACGGCAAAGAAGGGAAGTTAGGTGTCATTCTTCTTGTTCCTATAAGAGTCACTTTTAAGTTAGAAGCTCTAAAAATCAAAGTTTAAAGGTTCTAGTTCCAGTTGCCAGGCGAATGTGACGTAATACCTTAAAATATGCCATTTCCGTCTCCGTCTCTACCTACTAGTCGTGATAGTCTTCCCGCCACTTTCATCGTGAGGCGTGTATCACATTGGCAATCGAATTAGTGTCGTCAAATCACTGAATACTCACAGAATCACTTAGGCCTAATAAATTGACTGTGATTTCAGAAGACGGAGCAATTGAAGTGATGTTTTACTGAACGACAGTGTTAATTCCTTAGATCATGTAGCGTTGGTGTATGTGAATGAGATATGAGCATGGAGCATTGCTGGAATGACTCTGACAGGAGAAAATCGAATTACTCGGAGAGAAACCTGTCGCAGTGCTACCTTGTCTATCACAAATTACGCGTGGACTGACCTCCGCTGTGACACGTGTGAGAATAAACGTCTGGGTCATGGCACAACAGAAGATACGCAGCTTGGGGAGGAACGAAAATTATGCTTGTTTCAGGATTTCAGGTAAATTGTTTCCTTTACTTAGTACACAAGTAATTTGAGATTACATGATCAATAGGTCGTCAATTGGAACACATTATTAGTCATCGCGGCCTGACCCACGTTTTCTGAATGACAGCCAATCACAGTACAAACAAACTTGCACTGATAGAATAGCACTAACCCCACCGCCTTTAATTAAATTCTTAGGATGAACGTGAGAAACGTTCAGTCTACTCGAATCTGGAACAGTCTCCACATGAAAATACCGTCTTCTGGGATACGACACCATGTGTTGGACAGAAATTTATAAGTGTTTCGGAGGAAATTGCCGCTTCCATGTTTAGGGTATTAGTCACATGTTTTAATGTAAACGTGAGAAGAAATTCTAACCATGAAAATGGAGGCAGCAAGTTCCTCCGAAGCGATGATGAGTTTATAACGCACTTCATAGTAAATCTCCTACACTGAATATTATGGAAGTGGGTTCTCAAGAAACACAATATACAATAAATCACCTTCTGTACCTTCACTGACCTTCGTGTTAATTTATGCCAAAAATTTATTTTTGGGCAGTTTTGTAGAGGATGTTATTTTTCCTTTTTTTTTTTACGTAGTCGCCATAATTAAAAAATTTCAAATGTGTGTTTTATAATTCATGTTATAAATCAATACTGTGTGCCGTGAATTGAGCCGTTTCAAAAACTGAGAAAAGTTTAGAGTTTTGGCAGAAACGTCTGAATCAAAATTAAATGACGCCGACAAATTTTGGCGTAGCGGCCTCCCATTCAGTGAGTACTGGGGAGTAGAGCGGGAGCAGCGTGAAGCTTGTCAGTCTTTTCAATCTAGTGTCAAAGTTAAGATTTCGTGGAGCTTTTCTCCACTTTACGTACGCGGTGACTTATGATCGGGTGTAATTTTAACTTTTGCATGTGGTGACGACATCCAATAACGGATTTAATCAACGTCTGTTCAGTAACTGCGGGGAAGAAACACGCTGACGGAAGCGAACGTGCTCCCACTTTCTGCACTTTGTTCGAAGAAAGCACTGAGACCTCCTAGTAAATTCAAAATATCACGCAAACTTTTCTAAAAGTCCATAAAATATCCTACAGGAAACCATTCAGTATATAGTGATGAAGATGATTGTGATAGTCTTCAATCTGCAGATTCTGCCACTGTTATATGCATATATTCGGTTCAAATTCCTCAGAAATTACACGCTGGGAAAGAACCCCCTAAACCTTGTAACAGCATATGACTCATACTATGCCACTAACACATACACACCTTGGCAACACAAAATTTCCGTGAAGCTAGCAGTAACCGCTGTAGTGGTGACAGGCACAGAAACTACCAATCAAATCGTCAGGTGACATGCCATCGGTGACGTGATAAAAACAGAAACCAGTCTGCACTGTAGGCCATCATGCTTATTAGTTGTTGTGTTTGGTATGTTCAGTGTTTAGTAAATTGGAAAAAGTATAAAATGCGGCATATCTTAAAGTGTAGCGAATTTTTGTGCTTTAGAACCTTGTGATTACGTCGGCGTATTATGTAGACACTCTAAAATAAACATTTGGGTTGAAATAGTGTTGTTATCAGGCAGGTAACTTTATATGCATGCTGGAAGTTTGTATTAAATTAAAGGAGTGCTCTTTCGTTTAATTCTGGGTTGTGTTTTCACAAAGAGTGAATCTGAAAATGAGATTTGGTGTTCGTGAACATGACAGCAGGTTTTCCGAAGCGTGTGTGTGGCGTACTGCATGGTATCGTAATCGGGAAGATTATAACCTCAACATCTGTAGCAGCGTTAGCAGAGAAGGTAGGATGAGAGCCTTTGCTACTGTATTTGATTCAGTATTCTGTTTGCTTTTATATCAATAATGAGTTGCATATTTGTTTTCTGTCAGTACAGTAATCTCTTTTGCAGAGGCGTGTTCCGGGGAATACTCTGTCATGTTGTTCGCAAGAACGTAATGTGACGTAATATCTAAAACTGACTGCGCTTTGAAACATAAACATCGACATTTAGATTACCACTTTTCCTCGTAGGATTATCGCGTTGAATAGAAAGCAAATTCAGAACAAATCTACACATTACACTCCGATTTTCAGCAGTAGCTGCAGAAACGGAGAGAGGGGGAACCAGTAATACCAACAGAATGAACAATGCAAGTACTCATTTTGCCGGTAGACAGCGGTACAGCTTACCGTCAAGTGTGTTGACAGTGACGCATTAGATGAGTAATATAAATTCAGAACGTGGACAGAGCTGATCTTTATGAGGGCTGAATTGATAATCATTGCATGTTCCTGAATTATTTGAACAAACCTGATATTATTTGCTGTTTTAACCCCAATAGTACAATCGGAATATGAATCAGAGTTATCAACTAACCAAGGTTGCACAACAGCCATACTGACGGCAAAATTACAAGGTTTTCTGGCAAATGCTTTATGTGATGGCCCTTTATCCTCTCGTGACAAAAGATGGTAGCACAGTGACAGTTCCTAGACAAGGATTCTGCATAATAACTATCTTAGTGGCGCAGATTTCTTTTTGAGAATTTAACAGTTCTGCAGCTGGTAAAGAACATATTTCTTAATGCAAAAATACACTGCTTGAAGCTCTTACGACGACACAGTTCGATACAATGTTTTCGGGATGCCAGCCACGGCAGGTGGTTCAAATACATAAAATGCTACAAATACCGACTCCCATCTCCAACATTAGGCTTCCGATGAAGGAATCTGAAACGTCGGTTGATCTGAACCACGTGACGTGGTTGTCAATCCGAGAAGATTTTACTGAGGTGATCAGGAAATCCCCCATATTTTATGGAAACCAAAGGTTCATTACCGTGTTCGCACAATCCAAGTATTAGCCCTATCCCGAGCCAGGTGAATCTGGTCTACTTCCTCTCATTATCTTCCTTTAGGAACCGTCCCATCTACTCGTAGATGTTCCAAGCGGTGTATTTGCTTTGTTTTCCCTCTGTGCATTTCTGTTCTCACCCATACGTGAGACATGCCCCATGCATCTCGTTCTGCTCGATTTAATCACCTGAATAACATCTGGCGAGGAGTACAAACCACGGTGCTCCCCATTTTGTAGTTTTCTCTACCTTCTCTAAGCCTACTTCCTTCCTCCTAATTCGAAACGTTTTCCTCAGTACCCAACACATTGAACACCCCCAATATGACACAAGAATTTGCACAACCATACGAAATAAGGCTGGAAATTGTAGCTACGTGCACTTTACATTTATCATTGAATAGCATATGGTAAAACAGAAGTACTGAGCTTCACGTGAAACTGAAAATGACGTAAAATCCCGCAAGGGTGACGGGATTTTATGTTAACAGTTCCATTTTCGACGGAAACACACAAGTGCAAGCCGTGCATGAATAGTCATTATCAGTGACTAAGAGTGAGAGACCAAGTATGACACGCCCGTAAGACTAGTCCGTCTGTAACATTTCGCACTATGCTATATTTCTGTAGACTGAACTACAAACCTGCATTGGAATCCATCTAAAGTGCTGTGTATAAGGCCGGGGGCGTGTATTGCTTCCCACTTTGGTGGCTGATTTCAAACAGTAGTTACTTTGAAATGACGTATAGTGGGTGTCTCGCAAATGGTGAGAGATGGGAAGTAACCTTGAGCCCAATTTGTCATTGTCGTCAGCTGCTGATAAAGGCTGCGGGCCTAGTCTTGCCTCCTGGAGTGCACATGTGCTCTCTCTCAGTACAAATTAACCATACAACATATTACAATCGGGTGAAATATTGTAGCATGTACGTAATGCAGAAGCACGCATGGTAACATAGCTCAAGGGCTTCATCAGGAAATCTTGCTAGGAAACAACGTAACAATGATTTAAATTCCAAAACGCATTGATACTTAAGCAGTTACTTTTTAAAGGTGATTCATCCCCTTGTGTTGTAACGAAAACTAACCAATAATCAACAGCCAAACATATCTATGTAACATTTAAATTACTTCAGGCATTCAGCTACATTTTTCGACTTTACATTGAAGCCATCTTCCTAAAAAAAAGGTAAAGGTTTAACAGCTGTAATATTGATGTTTAAAAATATACGAGTACCTGAGAGTTGTTGAACTTATACCTCTTATATATACTACGCAGCCTGATGATGGCTTTAATGTAAGCCGAAACATGTACCTAATATAATATAATATAATATAATATAATATAATATAATATAATATAATATAATATAATATAATATATAATATAATATAATTAATATAATATAATATAATATATAAAAATTAATCCCAGGCTTGTTTTGGGGAAGAATGCGTTCAGGGTGAGGCGGCGGAACGAAGCGTGTGAAATAAGGTGGACGACACCGATGGAGGTTGAACATAGCTGTCAGTGTGGACGTCATCTCGATTTACTACAAAAAATAGTGTTTTTTCCCCTCTTACAGTCAGTATTAGAATAATCCGTACGCAGATCTTCGCCTTCTATATGCACCGTTTTGTACAAAGAAATTCACTCCTCTCTCTGATGGGTTTCCTCCGTGGAAGTCCCAAAAGTAGTTTTTCTCTTCCGTGATACCCTTTTGACTATATGTAACAATAAAGGTCTGGGAAAAAAGCATAAAAGTTATGGTTGGAGAAGTCTGTCGGAAGAGATGAGTTGGAAGATATAGCGTAGATTGGTGTGTAATATTAAAGTGGATCTAGAAGTATGTCATAAATATAACGGCTAGATTCAAACGGGTCAGGTTAGGGCTGTGTCGGGCATGTGTGAATGTGTTGAAGAACATTTAACTTTTATTAAAAAAAGCAGGGCATTTATGAAGAATTTTTCAGTATTAAATCTGACCAGTGTTGTTAGTTCGGTATCTAGACGATTGTAATCACTAGTAGAGCTTTAGTGGGGATTTGAGTGGAAGTAGAAATGTGAGTGTAAGATAAGAACGAATTGAAACTTGCATTAGCACGGAAATTTGTGTCAAAAATTTGTCTTGGAAGCAAATAATATAACGTAGTAAATACAACACTAGAATAGAGTATAAGAGTCACAGAAGATCTTTCTGTTCAATATTTGTAATTTCCTTTACTCTGAGATTCGATCAGGATAGACAAGAACTTTCTATCTTCTCAGCTTTACCCAGTTTCGGTCGATTTAGGAAGATGTCATGCCTAGAGATGAGACGTGAATGTGTCAACGTGTTTTCTGTCTGAGTACCCTGAAAAGTGGTGGTAGTGGGAGAGAGGAGAAGAGTCTCTTCTACCTCATTCTTTTTGGTGTCTTGACCCTTGATGGGACTGATAGTTTGTCCCGAAACACTGGTAAGGAATTGTGATGTTTTTCTGACCGTGCATCTCAGTATAATCTTAGTATTTGACCAACTTAATGCACAAATTCTTGTTTTATAATAAGTGTATTGTATTATTCTACATATTTCGAGCACAATAGTGCTCGAAATATGTAGAAGAATATAATTACAATTACAATTACTAAATTGGTAAGGAATTACCACTACTCGCTGCGTAACAATCAGAAGATTGTAGTTCTCATTTGCTTCGCGGCGGAAGCCTGAAACACTTCAGTCTTTTTCCCGATGGCGTCATTGCAAAGTTTCATTGACATAATCCTTCCGGCCGCACTATGGCACTCGGGTCGATTCTGTCTATAACAAAACTGAGTACCAGGAATATTTCCTGGGGGCAAAGTCGGCAGGAACTTAGGGATGACAACTATACCACCTTCATGTGGCGATTGTTTTGAAATCTGGAACCCTCAACCTCCTGGAACATTCAGGGCCTGTACAGGGATTTCTTTACTTTTACCTTTACTTCAATTCTCTGTCAGGCGCCGCACCAATGATCCATACTCATGTTCAGAGTGATTTAGCTAGGCTGTTTGGCGCCAGGGACAGTAATCACACTGACAGCTCGTAACAGATATTATGAACTTTACAACAAATCAATTTATTTTTTGAATTCATTTTTGTTTAACTCGGCAATTTAAAATGCGTTGAGCGCAGAAAATGCAGGGTTTTCATTTAAATATTCATTTTGCCTAACCCCCCCCTCCCTTTTTTTTTGTTGTTCCTTGGTCTCTGCCACGCGGAGCGTCCACACCGCTCCCGTCCCCACCCACCTCAGCTATGCCCCTGCATGTTAATTCATCTGCCTTCGAATCTGTGTACTGTATATATACTGACAGCGTCGCTGTACTGTATAAATTGCATGAAAACGTGTGCGGTGTAGGTGACACCTTCTTCAAAATACACGTGTAACTATCGTTTGAACAAACAGTGCTGCAGCAAGTCTGTAAGCGTAATGAACGGCAGGAAGAAAAGAAAGTGTGCAAACAAAAACGCTTGATTCATTTAGATAAGAATTAACTCCCCGCAGCAGACACGCTGCATGATTGACATGAACTTAACGACGCGTTACAGCATCCTTCACTCCCAGAATAATTATTAACCATTCTGGAGTCACTGACACGAGAAAGACGAGAACATTGCCACTTAAGGAGGCACATAATTTGTATTCTTCAGCATATATTATTACCGGATCATACCAAGGAAGATAAGGTTTACTGGGACATGTAACAAACATGACATAGGGAAAACATGCTTAACGTTGGGGGTGGGGGAATCAATCACTGTTCGGGCTTAGACATACATGGTATGATGTTATTAGAATGAATCAAAAGGAAGTAAATTGTCATCATCACAAACATCAAGGAATGGACCCTTTGATCCGTTCCGTCTCCAAAGTTACAACTGCTCTCTCCAACGTTTCTTCAGTCTTCCAATTGTTCTCTTTCCTTGTGGTCTGTAGTAGTATGATTTCAAAGGGATTCGGTTTTGTGGCAGGAAGTAAATTGTAAAGGAGGAAATTGAATGTCGAATGTCAAATGATGATTTTTCTGAAAGCTGTTTCCATGTAAGCGAACTTTTTTTTGACCGTCTAGATAAATATGCTATACAGCGAAACCTGTCTTATATGGAACCCGGGCATAACGGACACATGTCTTCAGTGGAAACATTTTACGGTCCCGAGGATGTGGACTCCCGACGGTCGAATCTTTAAATACTTGTATTAAACGGAACCTTTCTGGCATGAAAAAAAGTTCCTTGTTGTTTCATTATAAGTAGGTTTCAGTGCATGTTCAAACAGACATTGCTGCAGGATTCTAATTACAGTCGAACCCGTTTATAACGACGTCGGTTTACGCGTCACCTTGTTTATAACGTCAGATATTCTGTGGTACCAATTAATTCCTCACTGTTAACCATAACGTTATACTCCTCGGTTATAACGACACTCGTTTATAACGTTACTGGCATTATATCCGAGGTCGACTGTAGTTATTTATTCCTGAAACTCAAAACTGTAGGACGAATACAACACATGTTACGAAAACAGTGAAAATGTCCTGTGCAAGAAGAGATTAACGTAGGATGGATCACATTTTTATTGCCTTGACCACAAAGTCATTGCTTTATTAGCAAATATATATTTTTGTTATTTCCATGGCCGTGTATCCCGCTTCTTAGGGCTAATTTTTAAGCTGTGAAAAGATTTCCATGGAATCTGGTACGCAGAACTTCCCACTCGAAGCTACTCTGTGTCTGTGCTTTAATTTTATTATTCATGTCATTAGTATCAACATGGCGACCGTGCAAAGATGCAACGACACTAACACATCTGCTAGTGTAATAGTTTATCATCCTGGTATTTTGTATGGTAATAAATAACTGAAAATACACCATCTTCGAAAGGGAATATAACGGTATGTAGTTCTGCCTTAATGGCAGTAACGAAATGTTGGAAATAGACATGTGTGTTTTGTAAGGGAGATGCATCCTAAAATACCTGCATGTTCTGAATGAACAGATGTAGGCATTGCAGTTGCGACAGTGTAAGCATTTGCTGTACCGTGGTGCAATTTTCAGTAGTGTTATTCTGCACAACTCAAAACCACCTACATCTCTCCATGGAGCAGAGTCCTTCATGAGAAGCCTACCAGTGAAGAAATTCCCAGCATTTTATGGAACCCGAAAGTTCTCTATCGCATTCACAAGAGCCCGTCACCTGTCGCTATTCTGAGCCAGATCAATACAGTCCATGCCGCCCCATCCCACTTCTTGAAGATTCATTTTAACATTATTCTTCCATCTACACCTAGATCTTCCAAGTGATTCTGTCCCTCAGTTTTCCCTACCAAAACCCTGTATACTACATCTCTCTTCTCCATCATTCATGCTACAAGTTCGTCCATCTCATTCTTCTTGATTTGATCACCCGAATAGTATTGTGCGAGGTCTAAAATAATGAAACTCCACTTTACATATTCTCCTACACTCCCCTGGTATCTCGTCACTCTAAGGCCCAAATATCTTCCTCGGCACCCTATTCTCGAACACCCTTGGCCTATGTACGTCCTTCAACTTGAGAGACGACATTATGCACCTATACAACAGGTAAAATTGTAGTTCTGCATATTTTAAGATTTATATATCTGGGTACCGAACTGGGGGACAAAAGATTTTGCCCGAATTATGGCAAGCATTTCCTGAATTCAGTCCGCTCTTTATTTCTTCATGAATGCAGTTTTGACTTGTTAGGGTTGTTTCCAAATATTAACTATACACAGAGATAGAATGGTAGTCTGCGAAATATAATTCTGCCCATCTTCACTAAGTATGGTGAAATATTTTAAGGGCAGTGGGCGTCACATTTTCTTCCCAGAACTTACCAAAAATTAAGGGATTGCTTGCGTTGGCGCTACAAATTTCGCATACGCTCGCTGCTTGTGTATCATGGGACATCTGTCGTGGGGTATGTCTTCCCGAACGTTAGAAGATGCGTGTCAACTTCCTTTAATGTTGCTTGTATGTCATACGGTTGGTCGCAGGTTTTATATTCCTGTTTGCAGATCGTTCACCATGATTACACTTAATGCAGTGCTCGTGGCGACTGTGTTGTGACAGCATGTAAATCTTGCTTGCATGTTGAAAACGGTTGCTGCAGAATAGGTCTCAACTTTTGAAACCATAAATCATCTAACACACTCTATTATTCAGGAAGTTTTTGCGTCTCACATTTTTAATTCACTTCTGTATGTAATTAAAGTCTGAAATTAATCACACATACCTCTTAGACTAGACATTCGTTGTTGCAAACTATAATGGTAGAAGATGAGAGGAAAATAGAATAGGTTCAAACACTGTCGAAGTTTTCAGCGTCTTTGACCGCATGAAAAGTAGTTACAAAAAATAAACAAACAATAAAAATGCTTATTTTGTTCACCAGCCTGTTCAAAAAAAATTAAGGATGGTTCTGAGTTTAGAACTTGGACCAGAAAGCCCCCGAAGATGCGTGCGAGAGGATTTTATCTTCTGGATTCTCGAGTGTTAAAAATGGAAGAAAGAACATTGATTTTATTTTCCTCTTCCACAAAAAAGTGGCAATTACAACTTCCTTTTTTTACCAATTGGTATTCTAAAATATGTTTACATTGAATTTAACGCACAAATCTTGAATTAGGTAAGAGATATCGCTTATTAAACTGTAATTTGTCGTAATCCGCCTATACACGGTTTCACACGCGAGAGAAAGACTTTACCAATCGTCAATAGACCAACATTTAGGCTTGTTTTTTTTGTACGAAAATAAACGGACAAGCATTTTTTTTGTGGACACAACATTTTGACAGAAGGGTGTTCGTAACTCGTCTAGCAATGCGGGAATCTCAATTTGACAAATTGTGTGGTTTACGACAAATTGCCGTTTCTTAAGCGATGTGTTGTTGTAGAACGGAAGGGCTTACACGTATAAATAAATATTTTTGAGGAATGAATCATGTGTTATAAAATTAATAATTCAGCATGGCTAAAGTGGGGGATGTTTAAGTGTTACATATTATTTGCACCACTGGAATGAAAACATAAAACTCTCTAAATAGGGAAATATTGTTTCTACGCTGATGTTCATATACCGCTGTTAGTTGTAGGATGTTTTTCAGACAGAAGTTTTAAGCAACGCCCATTTTTAAATCCGACATCATTCAGAATATAATTACAGTCACCATCATCCCTGACTGTTACGTTAAAAGCACGAAAAAAATTTTGAGCCCATTGTTGATTGCTTGCCGTAGTCTGACCTACGCAGTGTAAATATTGTAACAGCGAGTGTCAGGAAACAAAATATGTACTCCATTAAAGGTAAAACTAAGTTACAGAGAATTACACGATCAAGTGCTTACTGCAGTTTATAAAATGGGGTAAAATAACTAGACATTACACGGACATATTTGGTGTACAGTAATTGCGAATGTGTTCCTATATGCAATAAAACCTTGGTTGCTATATCGATTTTGACAGAGTTCTATCTGCTGCGAACGAACTGTCATGTGTATACCCTGATGATGGAGGGCACAGGTTCCGGTGATAATCAGTACAGTTTTACCACACTACATGGCGACACTTTGTGGAAGACTATTTTCAATGACTTATCGTCGCTTAGAATGCCCATTCACGTCACAGGCATGTATCTAACGTGTGTGGGAGAGCAATTGTCACATCCTGTTATAGGCTACACCGAATGGAGGAAGCATGTCATGATATGGCAGTTTTTTATGGTTCTCTATTTAATATCAGTGTACAGCTTAGTATGGCTAGAAAAAGTTAAGAAGAGAAGACCTCCGCATATGCCGCGGCTTAGTGTCCTCGTGGGTCGGGGAAGGGGCCCCAGAACTTAAGATTATTACAATTTGTTTTGGGCCCTTTGGGACCAGATTCCATCCTTCTGACAGAAGGCACTACGCATGGCAGTAACTTCGCTAACTTCCCGATCGTCGAGTGGCGGCGGCCCCCCGGCGGCTTATCTACGTCACTATTTACAATAAACTAGCATAGAATGAAAATCATTGGGTTGTTTTTGTCTGTTACAACACTAACTCTAGCATGTTGGAATTGTGTTGGGATATTCAGAATATTTTTATGAAATGTATTAAAAGATCTCTATAGAAGGTTGAAAGGTTAAAAAATACCTGCCGTTTTATCGTTATATATTGACCAGACGGGGATGGTAGTAGTTACGAATAGGAACAAGACATGGCAGCAATGAACGGCAGTAGTTGGTGTGATTTATTCTCTATTCTAGTGTCCGCCTTACCCGTCAAAATGCATGAATAACAGTACGGCTTAATGCATAGGCCTACAGATTCGCTTTATCAGTGACAATTTGTCATGGTCGAGCGCATCACTGTTCTGTGTGACCGTTCTGATTCACGGCAGGCGGGGCAGCAGCGACCTTTACTTTTCCAGTGTGCCGTAAGTGATAACCCAAGCGTGCTGGTTTAATGCCTTGCATTTAACGTCAGTTTACCATATTATTTAAAGAGGGCGCTTTAAATGGCTTGTGATGTTAGTTGTTGCATTGTCTTGCTGCAAAAAGAACAAATATTTTCTTGTAATTTAATTCGTGTCCCAACATGGCATCAGAATGAATTGCATGTCGGTGTGAATTTGTGGTCTCATAATTAAATAGGCCAAATATTTACATTTGCAACTGTAACACATCGCACTCGAACCTTAGCGTCATGTAATGGAACCCACGGATTAGCAAAGGGGCTTAATGCGAGTGTTACTCTGACAGTAACACATCCGCTCACATGAAACGGAGCTTCTTCGCTAAAAGTAACGGAGGTGGCAACCGAATGGTCCAGCATACATAACGTTAAGGTACCTGTTCACAAAATTCAGTTTTGCTCCATGATATCTGTCGTAGAATTTGCAAGTAACAGTTGTGCTTTATGGATGAAAATACGGCAGTTTATTTTTCATGTCTTAGCGATGACACAGACACTAACATTGGCTGTACAAATGGAGCCGAAAATTATCCGGAAGAATTATCCCACCTATCATTAATTCCGTCTAGTTTTTTTCTTAACAGTTTCTTTCTTTCTCTTGCTCTTTACATTGCAATCTTCGTTTCGACAACTTGCCATGCATTTGTAAATTGTCTTCCAGTGTGGAACTGGCGTATTTGGAAAATTTCGTCGGAATTTATAACGGATATTCTTATACCAACAGTATTTTGCATAGGCATACGACACAAACCCATCACAGAATCTACACGTCACTCCTCGGGACGTCGCAGCATCGCCGATGAGAAGCATGGAACGAGCTCAAAAAGGGCTTATTGTTTAAGGAAAGCGACTCTTCGGGAGGTTACATAATCGGTAAAATATTCCGGTATATTGCGGTGTCCCAGTTTCGTTTCGAACCGGGTTCTCTTAAAATACAAGTATAAAACATAACCGTGACGTTAGCGCTGACGGTCAAATGGCAGCTGATCGCATTGAGTTCTCCGCTCTTGAAATCTCTGGTTTATTTTAGTTTATATTCTAGTCCGATTCGGATTACGTTTTCCGTCAGGCTGGACATGTCAGAACATGGTGTTATGATAGTGGTCTTGCTTATGAAGGGTACATGGACAAGTACGTGGCGAAGCGTCCGGCATTAAGCTTTAGACAGTGTTTACATATCACCAGGCTGTTTGCCTTCAGTTAGAGGTAGCAGTTTAAACAGGCATTCTGACATCGATTAATCTTGAATGTTTTGTGGGGGTATTGATTATGTCACTATTTAGACGTTTGATGCTAGTTTCTGTGCTGAAGAGAACTGATACGTCGCCATCCTTTAAGATATGGCCGATGTCCGAATGGATGGTCCACGATTTACACCAAACGTATTTTCTGATAATAAAACTGTAATTTTGCCTGTTGTTTTGTATGGGTGTGAAACTTGGTCGCTGACATTGCGGGAGGAAAGGAAGCTGAGGGTGTTTGAGAACATGTTGTTAAGGAGAATATTTGGACCGCGGAGGGACGAGGTAACGAGGGAATGGAGGAGATTGCATAACGAGGAGCTAAATGATTTGTACTCCTCACCCAATATTGTGCGGGGGATAAAATCGAGACGAATGAGATGGGCTGGGCATGTGGCGCGTATGGGTGAGGAGAGGGGGGTGTATAGGGTCTTGGTGGGGAAACTGGAGGGAAAGAGACCACTGGGGAGACCTAGGCATAGATGGGTGG